>SXGR01011036.1_pt1 | contig 68709 bp, 52 predicted proteins | sample 3174711 | NCBI WGS metagenome assembly SXGR01 (sample SAMN11356860, study PRJNA531348) | freshwater metagenome | isolation source: freshwater sample F1-60 | place: China: Fuxian Lake, Yuxi | collected 2017-12-25 | reverse complement strand
GTGAACGCGGCCCTGCGTCTCGGTGGCTGGCACGCGCTGGACACGATGCCCGCCGGACTCGTAGCGGAGGTACTGATACGCGTCGTCGCCGGTCACGCCGAAGCTGATTTCCTTGAACCCGCCGGCTTCGCCGGGGCTGAACGAAAGCTCCTCGATCCTCCACCCCTTCTCGCGCGCGTAACGGGTGTACATTTCGTAGAGGTTGCCCGCGAACAGCGCGGCCTCGTCGCCACCGGTCCCGGCCCGAATTTCGACGATGAGCTTCGAGTAATCTTCGTCGGGATCGACCAGGAGACGCTCTTCGATGACCGCGTGCAGCGCGTCGCGTTTGGGGCGCAACTCCGCAACTTCCTCGTCCGCCATCGCTTTCAGGTCGGGATCGGCGCCCATCGCTTCTGCGTCCGCGATCGCGGCGCAGAGGCGTTTGTACTCGATGTACGGCTCGACGCTCTTGGCGAGCGCACCGCGCTCTTTACCGATGGCGCCGACCTTCGTCGGGTCGGAGTTGATTTCGGGGTCGTAGAGTTGTTGTTCCAACTCGCGGTAGCGCGCGAGTTGCGTTTCGAGAGAAGGGAACATGGTTCGTTGTGATTGGTATTTGGTGCTGATGTTAGCCGCAATCCCGAAGGGATGTGCGTGTGTCCACGCTCGCCTTCGGCTCGCGGCTAACCGAACACGACACCAAACACCGAGCTATTTCTTCTCATCGGTCTTCGCTGCGCCGTCGGCCTTCTTCGTGCCGGCGTAACCGGTGGCGGTCTTCTTGTACTTGTCGTTGAACTTCTGCACGCGCCCGGTGGTGTCGAGCAATTTCATCTTACCAGTGAAGAACGGGTGGCTGGCGCTGGAGATTTCCAGTTTGTACAGCGGGTACTCGTTGCCGTCGGTCCACTTGATCGTGTCGTTGGTCTGGACGCACGACTGCGACAGGAACGCAAATTCGGCAGCGGCGTCCTGGAACACGACCGGACGGTAGTTGGGGTGAATGCCCTTCTTCATGGCTCTGCTCCGAGGATACTAGTTAGGCTAGTTATGCTAGTGGAGCGAGTGGAGCGCGACAAGAAGACCTACCCCCGGCCCCGACAGGATAAGCCGCTCGCGGCTTCGCGTGTTGCGTGACGAATCATTCGCGACTCCGCAAGCGGCTTCAAGCCCCCTCCCTTTTTTGGGGGAGGCGTTGGGCGAGAGGTTCTTCGCGTTACATGATCTCTACCCCCAGCAGCGTGAAGTCGTCGGCGTGGCGCACGCTCTGGAGCAGGTCGCGCGCGACGGTGTCCACGAAGGCCGGTCCCGTGATCGCGCGGTGCTTCGCGGCGGCGTCGAGCAACCGGTCGGTTCTGCCAGAACTGGGGTCGCCATCGGGCCGTGTGCCGTCGGTTCCGATCAGAAGCCGGTCGCCGGGCTTCAACGTGTTGGAAAGCAACTGATAGGTGGTGTCCGCGGTGCCGAGGAACGGTCCTGGTATCGCCCATAGGGTCGGTTCGCCGTTGGCGGGGACGTGGACGGGGGCTGGCAAGCCAGCACGCGCGAGGATGAGCGTGCCCGTTCTGGTGTTCAGCACACACGACAGCATCGCGACCAGTGGTAACTCGTCGGCGCCCAGGTCGGCCAACTGCTGGTTCACGGTACTCAGCACCTCGTCCGGCGGCACAACGCGGTAACTGTGCCCGGTAATCTCCTTCATCACCACCGACTGCTGAACGAACGTGCCGAGCAGCCCGCCCGCGGCCGTCCCGGTGCCGATCACGTCGCCGACGAAGAACCCGACGTGGTGCTCGTCGATGCGCCGCACGTCGTGGAAGTCGCCGCCGCCGCGATTCCGGGCGCGGTAGCACACGTGGAATCGCGCGCTCTCCACTTGCGGGAACGACTTCGGGAGGAACGTCGCACGGACCCGACGCGCCATGTCCTGTTCGCGATCCAGGTGTGCGAGCGCCCGCTTCAACTGATCGCCGAGCAATCGCGCCTCCGCGGCGCGGACCGCGGTCCGGTTCGCGTTCGCCCGCGTGCGGGTCAGCGCTCGGAGTTGCGCCACGAACACGTCCGGTTCGACCGGGCGAGAGAGAACCACGTCGGCGCCTGCGTCCAGCCCGGTCGCGGCCAACTCCACGGAAGCCACCCACAGCACCGGCACGATCTGGTCGCCGAGTTCGGCCCGCCAGCGCCGGGTTTGTGCCGCGGCCAGATCGGCGCGCTCACCAACGTCGATGACCGCGACCACGACGGGGTTGAAGTCAACTGCGGGTGCGGACCCGATCGCATGGTCGGTCAGCGCGAACCCCGCGGACGCGACGAGTTTCCGCAGTTCGCCGTCACCGGTTCGACCTGGGGGGCAGCTCAACAATACCGTAGCAGGTGTGGGCATCGGCGATTCGTGTTTGGTGTTTGGTGTGTAGCGTTTAGTATTTCGTGTAGTCACGAGACGCTTCGAGCTGCGGTCAACACTAAACACTAGCCGCCAAACACGAAATACCAAACACGAGGGTGAACGCCGTGCCCGTTCAGATGGAACTCCGCCGGATCATCATTAGCGAACTGGTGGAACACCAGATCGTCGTGCTGAAGGAAGTGGAAGGCGAGCGCAACTTCCCGATCGTTATCGGCATTTTCGAGGCCACGAGCATCGACCGCCGCGTGAAGGGCATTCAGGCGCCGCGTCCGCTCACGCACGACCTCATTACCGCTGTCGTCGAGCAGATGGGCGGCGAAATTCAGGACATCGTGATTAGCGACCTGAAGGAACACACGTACTTCGCGAAACTCCGCATCCGCAAGGACGGCGAGTTGACCGAAGTGGACTGCCGTCCGAGCGACGCAATCGCGGTCGCAGTGGCGAATGGCGTACCGATCTACGTGAACGAGGCCGTTCTCGGCGAGGCACTGGAAGAGGAGGAATAGGAACTTTTTCAGGAAACGCGTCGCGGCTCGTATGGTGTTACGCCATTCTCGAACGCGCTCTCGGCATTACACCAACTCCGCGATCGGTTCGCCGTCGGGCAGAATCGCGACCGGCTTGCTCGTCGCGTCGTAGAGCATCCGGTTTCGGTCGATACCCAGATGCCGGTACACGGTCGCGAGCAAGTCGAACGGCGAATACGGCTTCTGCGACGGGAATTCGCCGCGCGCGTTCGTCGAACCGATTACCTGACCCATCTTCAAACCACCGCCGGACACGAGCGCGGAATACGCTTGCGGCCAGTGGTCGCGCCCGGTGCCGCTCGCGTTCGTGCTGAGTCGCGGCGTGCGCCCGAACTCCCCGACCACCACAACGAGAATCTGCTTGTCCAGGCTGCGCGTGAAGATGTCTTCGATGAGCGCGGACAGTGCTTCGTCCATGTACGGCAGGCGTGTCTTCATGTAGCCGGCGAAGTGTCCGGGCCGGTTCGCGTTCAGAATGTGGTCGTCCCAGTTCGTGAACGCGTCACCGTTCTTCGGCGTGTTGAACGTGACGCTCACGACCGCGGTCCCGGCCGCCGCGAGTCGGCGCGCGAGCAAGCACGCCTGACCCCACAAGTGCCGACCGTAACGGTCGCGGGTCTTGTCGCTCTCGCGCGAAAGGTCGAACGCTTCCGCCACCTTCCGGCTCGATAGTAGCGAGAACGCTTGTTGCGTGTGCGTGTCCGAGGTCGCGAGTTTGCCACTCGCGTCGATGGCGCGTCGCAGTTTGTCGAGGTCGCCAAGTAACTGCTTGCGGTCGTCGAGTCGGCGCGTGTCGCCACCGAGCGCGAGGAACGGCGGGCGGAAGTACGGCGCCGAAGGATCGCCCACCGCGAACGCCGCATGCTGGTGGCCCACGTAGGTAGGCCGCGTCATGTACGTGCCCGACGGAACGCCGACATAGCTCGGCATCGCGTCGGGGTGCGGTCCGCGAACATAGCTCGCGACTGAGCCGAAGTCCGGGTGTTCGCTCTTCGACTGCGAGAGCGGGTCGAGCACCGTCGGGCGCTTCCCGGTCAGCACCACGATGCCGCCGTCGCTGTGGATGTTCACGTCATGGTTGAGCGACCGAATCAGGCTGAACTTGTCCGCGACCTTCGCTTGCCGCGGGAACAGCTCGCAGATGTCGTTACCGCTGACGTTCGTGCGGATCGGCTTGAACACGCTGCGGTAGGCTTCCGGCGCGTCCGGTTTCAGGTCGTAGGTTTCGAGGTGGCTCGGCCCGCCACTGAGGTAGATCAGAATGACGGACGTGTCGCGCGTCGGTTCGCTGGAAGCGGCGCGCGCCGCGAGCACGTCGGTGAGGGAGAGACCGCCGAGGGCGAGCGCCCCGGCGCGGAGGAAGTCGCGGCGAGTGGGGTCGGAGAGCGTGGGCTTCATGACACGAGTGTAGATTGAACGGGCAAAGCGCACAAGAAACAACCGTTGCGATCGCTCTGCCGGTCGCGTAGAGTCAGGTGAATCCCGCCTCGGCTTCACGCCTCCATTTCCTCCCCGGAGAGCGCCCGATGATAACCATGCTCGGCAGCCCGCGTCGCACATGCGACGGCGTTACGCGGCGTGAGACGCTCGCGGCCGGTGCGCTCACGCTCCTGGGAAGTAACTTCACGCTCCCGAACCTGCTCGCGGCCGAAGCAAAGAGAGCCACCGGCGCGCGGCCCGGCAAAGCCAAGAACGTGATGCTGCTGTATTTGCTCGGTGGCGCGCCCACACAAGATATGTGGGACTTGAAGCCCGACGCGGCGGCCGAAGTTCGCGGTGAGTTCAAGCCGATCTCGACTTCCGCGAATGGCGTGAAGATCAGCGAACACCTGCCGCGCACGTCGAAGTGGATGCACAAAGCCGCGATCGTTCGCAGCGTCAATCACAAAGCCGGGTGCCACAACTGCCTGCCGAGTTACACTGGCTTTGAAGGGCTGATGCCGGACCAGCACCCGCGTGAATCCGACCCGCCGAGCATGGGCAGCGTGTGCGAGTACCTGCGCGCCGGGCGCGGCGACATGCCCGACTACGCGTACCTCCCGTGCTGGCTCGGGTGGGGTCAGGTGTTCCGCCGGTCCGGACCTTACGCTGGCTTACTCGGGCGCCGTTTCGACCCCCTCACATCCGAGTGCGCTCCATACGCCGACAAGGGCGAGAACCCGGTACCGGGCAAGCCGTCAATCGTTCGCGGATCGCCGCTTTTGCCCAACACCGCGTTCGAGACCGACCTCACCATCGACCGGCTCAACGACCGGCGCTCGCTGCTCCAGCAGATCGACGCCCGCGCGAAGCTGCTGGAGGCGGACGGCACGATCAGCAGCTACGACCGCACCCAACAACGCGCGTTCGGTTTGCTAACCGCGTCGAAGATGAAAGCGTGTTTCGACCTGTCGAAGGAAGACCCGCGCCTGCTCGACCGCTATGGCCGCACGCTGTTCGGGCACAGCACGCTCATCGGTCGCAAACTCATCGAAGAAGGCGTGCGGTTCGTGAACGTGACGTGGGATCTGTTCTGGGATCGCGTGAAGGTCGATTACGACGCGTGGGACACGCACACGAAGAACTTTAGCATCATGAAGGATAACAAGCTCCCGCACTTCGACCAGACGTTCACCGCGCTGCTCGAAGACCTGACCAACCGCGGCATGTTGGACGATACGTTGATTGTGGTGATGAGCGAGATGGGCCGCACGCCGAAGATCAACGCGAGCGCCGGCCGCGACCACTGGACGCACTGCTATTCGGTGGTGTTCGCCGGTGCTGGCATCAAGGGCGGGACGGTGTGCGGCGCGTCCGACTCGCAGGCCGCCTATGTGAAAGATCGACCCGTGAGCACTGCGGACATCTGCTCGACCATCTACGAGTGCCTCGGTATCGATCACGAATCGATGGTGCCGGACAAAACCGGCCGACCGTTTGGGATCTCGCACGGCGGCCAGCCCCTACGTGAAATCATGACGTAACGCTACACTCGAAGAACCTCTCCCCCAACCCATTCCTCTTCCTCGCCAACTCCCATGCGAACCCTGCTCGCCGCCTGCACTCTTGTCGCTCTGACATTCGCGCTACCTGCACAGGACAAGAAGCCGAAGGAAGAGAAATACCTCGACCCCATCGACACGAAGGTGCCAACCATCGGCACCGACAAGGCGGTGAAGTACGACTACGACATCGTCTACGTCCGCGCGAAGCGGGCCGGCGACAAGACACACAAGCGGTATTTCAGCGACTTCTCCTCACCAGTCACGATCGAACCCGGTGCGGACCTCATGCTGCTCCACCCCGATGGCAAGGAAGAGGTGCTGGTCGCGGGCGGCGACGGCTCTGTCACCGACCCGGTCATCTCGTTCGACGCGGAGTGGTGCTATTACGTGCTGCTCCACAACATGCAGAAAGCCAGCCAGTGGAACCCGCCGAAGCAGGGCGGCGACATCTACAAGATTCACCTGAAGACCAAGAAGATTGTGAAGCTGACCAACCAGCGATTCAGCCCGAACCTGGGCGCTGCGAACTGGTCGAGTGACTTCCGCAAGTCGGAGTCGGGCAAGTCGCACTTCGAGTACGGCGTGTACAACATGGGGCCGTGCCCGCTGCCCGGCGGGCGCCTCGCATTCACTTCTAATCGTGACGGCTTCCGACCCGCGAAAGGCTACCCCGCGGTCTGTCTCCAACTGTTCACGATGGACGACCGCGACACGGACATCGGCGACACCGAGGTGCCGACCAACCTGGAGAAGATCGGGCACCACAACCTCGCGGGCGCACTGCACCCGGTCGTGCTCGCGGATGGGCGCATCATGTACAGCACGCTCGAATCACAGGGCGCGCGCAGCGACATTCTGTGGGGCATCTGGACCATCAACCCGGACGGCACGAAATGGGAACCGCTCGTGAGCGCGTTCGATCCGGGCGGCGCGCCCAACGGCTTCCACTTCCAGGCGCAACTGAGCAACCGCGAGATCATCGTCGAGGAGTATTACAACCAGAACAACAGCGGGTTCGGCGCGTACATCAAACTGGCGCGACCGGGCTATAACCCGTTCCTCGCGTACGACCCGGTGTGGGGCTTCAACTTCGAGGACGGGAAATTCCCGCCCACGTTCCTGAACCAACACAATTTCGCTGACCTACTCCCGGCTGCCGACCACGGCTATCCCGCGTTCGGCCCGGCGCACATGGCCGATAACGCCGGTTGGCGCTACGGCCGCAGCGACAACGGCAACCCGCGTACCTACAAGATGCCGTTCATGCCGATGCACAGCGTTTCGTTCACGCCGTTCACGCACGGTCTGGAAGGACCGGCGGACCGGGCCGTTCGCGGCGACAAGACCTCACCCGCGGTCGGCAAGTTCACGCACCCCAGTAGCGCGCCGGCAAATCACCTGCTGACGTGTTACTCACCCGGGCCGGTCAACCACCAGTACAGCTACCCGCCGGAACTCGACGGGGGCATCTACTTGATCAAGAGCGGCAAGGTGGTGAACTCGCCGAGCGAGATGCGCCTCATCAAGAACGACCCCGAGTACAACGAATGTTGGCCGCGCGCAGTGGTGCCGTACAGCCGCATTTACGGCATCAAGGAACCGCGCAACATCGCGCACATCGCGAACAACGGCAAGCTCTCGAAGCACCTCCCTGAAGGAACGCCCTTCGGATTGGTCGGTACGTCGAGTTTCTACAAGCGCGAGAGTTACCCGAACGGTGCGGTTCCGCTGAGGAGTGTGACCGCGGGCTTTGCGGGGAAGAACAACGACCCGTGGAAGGGGCTGGATCCGTTCACCAGCCACGGGAACGGTCCGCCGCTGAACTGGCACAACCAGGGCGCCGAAGCCGGGTTGTACACGAACGACGACATCCACGCGGTGCGTGTGTTGGCGATGGAGCCGACCACCGACCGCAAGGGCGCGAACGGCGGTCGCCGCTATTACAACCACGCGGGCGAACGGCTTCGCGTGCTTGGCGAGATTCCGCTGCGCAAGTTCGAGAAGGATGGGCAACCCAACGACCCCGACGGCAACCCTGACACGAGCTTCCTCGCGAAGATTCCCGCGGACGTGGGCTTCACGTTCCAGACGCTTGACAAACATGGGCGTGTGCTGAACGCGGCGCAGACGTGGCACCAACTCCGACCGGGCGAAGTTCGCAACGACTGCGGCGGTTGCCATTCGCACAGTCAGAAGGGGACCGAGTTCAAACACACGCTCGCGGGCAAGCCGGATTACAAGGTGTGGGATCTCGTGAACACCACACCCATCGTCACCGCGAAGCCGAAGGACGAAAGTAAAGTGAAGTGGGACGCGAAGGATGAGAGCGGCTTGCGGTACGTCAAGAACGGGCCGCTGAACGTCGAGTACTGGCGCGACGTGCAGCCGATCCTCGCGAAACACTGCGCGGAGTGCCACAACTCGAAAGACGGCAAGAAGCCGGACGGGAACCTTGACCTCGACGCGGACAACACACTCGTGGATCGCGAGAACATCGGGAAGTTCCCAGGCACGTACTACCGGCTCGCGCTCGACGAACGCGGCAAGTTCGGTCACAAGCCAGCGGGGTGGGATTCGTGGGGTTCGCAGAACGCGAGCCGCTACGTCCGCAAGTTCCAGTCGCGCCGCAGTCTGCTCGTGTGGAAGGTCTACGGCGGGCGGCTCGACGGATTCAGCAACGACGATCATCCGTCCGAGAAGGAACCCGGCAGCGGGAAACTGTTCCACAAGGGCGAAGAGGTCGATCTGCAGAAGAACAAGTCGAAGGCCGACCTCGACTACACGGGGAAGGTCATGCCGCCCCCCGGCTGGGGCGGGGGCATCCCGATCAGCGACGAGCAGAAGCGAACCATCGCGCGCTGGGTCGATCTCGGCTGCCCGATCGACCTGGACTACGACCCCACAAAGCCGCTTGCGGCTTCGCAGGGTTTCGGGTGGATGCTCGACGACCAGCGCCCGACGCTCACGCTCACCTACCCGCTACCGGGCAAGAACGCGGAGTTGTCGCGCATCGTGATCGGCACGCACGATTACGGCAGCGGTCTGAACGCCGAGAGCCTTCGTGTGACGGCCGACTTCGCGCTCGACGGCGTCGCGGCCGGGGAGAACCTCGCGCCGAGGTTCAAACCCACGACGCAGGGCGTGCAGGTCTGGGAGCTATCGAAGCCGCTGACGGAACTGCCGACCGGCACGCTGACCGTGAGCGTGGCCGACAAGCAGGGCAACATCACGCGTATCGAACGTCGATTCAAGATCGGGCAGTGATTTTGTTGGTTGTTCCCCGCGAAGCCGCAAGCGGAATCTGCTTTTCGCCGCTTGCGGCTTCGCGGGGAACAAGCCCTCACGGGCCGTGTTCGTGGAGTAGTTCGCACAACCGGCCGAGCACCTTCCCTTCGCGGGTCGCGGTCACGCCCGTTGGTAGCGGCACGTTGTTCACGATCATGCAGACGTGGATCGCGGTGCCGTTCTTGGTGGTCATTGTGCCCGCCAGCGCCTTGCTCTTGAGCAGGAACCGCTCATTCACCGCGTCGTACCAGATGAGCGTGCCGGTCTTCGCGAACACCTTGCCCTTCGCCGGGCTGTCGTCCATCACCGCTTCCGCAAGCGTGCCGTCCACACCCAGCACCGGCAGCGCGGCCTTGTACGCGTCCCACTCTGTGCGTTTCGCCATCCCCTGAAGAAGTTGCACCGTCGCCTTCGCGGTGACGTGGTCGGCTGGCGCGCCGCCAGCCCCGCCGCCGAACGAGATCGCATCCGTGTCCACGCCCAACTCCGTCAGAATCTTGCGCTGTACTTTCAGACCGGCTTCCGCGCTGTTCTGGCCCTTCGACGCGGCCACGAGGCACGGCAGCGCGCTCGCGTACAGGTTGTGGCTCACCTTCAGTGTGACGAGAACTGTGTCCTTGAATGGGGCAGAACGGAGTGTCGCGACTTTCGTGAGCTTCTCATAGTCGCCCTTTGGGGGAAGGTTGTTGTTGGCGGGGCGGAGCACCGCGCACTGCGCCTGCACCCCGTTGCGGCGCAGTGCTTCGATGAAGAGCGCGCGGGCGAACAGGTCGGGTTCTTGCACGCCATAGACGCGCAACCGCGGCTTCGCCCCTTGCGGCACGCGCCCGCGAACGGCGAACTGCGTCGGGCCAACGGTGAGCAGGTGAAGATCCGTTGACGTGCCCGCGGCGGCGGTCGTCACGACCGCGTCCACGTTGTAGAAACTCGTCGCGGGGCGAGTCACGATCTTCGCGGGGTCGCCCTCGTTCGCGCCCGGTGTGACGAGAACGTCGATGGCGTTGTCGTTCACCACGATCGGGGAAACCGCGTCCGGGCCGCTCCCGGTGCCGCGGATGCGGGCGAACAACCGGTCGTCGATGAGCACCTCGCCCTCGATTTGCGTGATGCCCGTGGCTTTCACCTGCTTCGCGAGATCGTTCAAGCCCGCGAGCGGGTCGGTGTCGGTCACCTCGCTGTCGCCGAACCCGCCGTTCGCGTAGGTGTGGTCCTTGTCCTTGAAGACCGTCTTTCCGTCCTTCGTGCGCCCGCCGAGCATGAGGTCGCCGCTTGCCACCAGGATCAGGTCGCCACGGAGTGTGCCCTTGAACGCCAGCCCGCGCTGATACACGCAAGTTTCTTGCTTGTGGTCTGCCCCGAGCGCGACGAGCGCGGACGCGCATGAAAAGAGCTTCGTGACCGACGCGGGCGCGAGCATCGTGTCCGGGTTGCGCGAATACACGGTCGCACCGGTCTTCGCGTCCACGACAAGCACGCCCCAGGTCGCGTGCTTGTAGTCGGGCGTGTCGATTACCGCTTCGAGTTTTTTGGTGAGTGAGTCAGGCGGCGCGGCCGGCGCCGGCACGGCGCACGCGACCGCGAGCAGAACGAGCGCGAGCGGGGGACAGGCACGGTGCACGGGCAACCGCCTTTCGGGTGAGACATGATGCGAAGGGTATGGTAGGGCGCTGGAGAAGAACCTACCCCCCAACCCCCTCCCTTCAGGGAGAGAGGTTCTTCGCGTGTCGCGCCGCACTTGACGCCTTATACCGTGCGGGCTAGCGTGAGACGGGTCGATTCACACCTACAGAAATTCGCAATGCGGCGGTTCAAACAATGCCTGGTACGTGCGTGGTTGGGTTGCAGTGGGGGGACGAGGCGAAAGGTAAGATCGTCGATCTCCTCGGCGACGGGTTCGATCTCGTCGTGCGGTACAACGGTGGTGCCAACGCCGGGCACACGGTCGTCGTCAACGGGGTGAGTTTCAAGCTCTCGCTTCTTCCGACCGGCGTAATTCGACCGAATGTCACGAGCGTGATCGGGAACGGCGTGGTGGTCTATCCGCCGCGGTTTCTCGAAGAGGTCGATCAGCTCGCAAAAGGCGGCATCGACCTTACCAATTCGCTGTTCCTGAGCGACCACGCACACGTCATCTTCCCGTATCACATGGAAGAGGAACGGTTGCTCGAAAGCGGCACCGAAGGGAAGATCGGTACTACCGGTCGCGGCATTGGGCCGTGTTATCAGGACAAGGTGGGACGCCGGTTCGCGATTCGTGTGGGTGAGTTGCTTCGACCGGACCATCTCCGCGAGCGATTGAAATTCATCGTGCCGTTCAAGAACAAGCTGATGACCGCGCTCGGCGGCACCGCGTCGAAGGTGTTCGACGCGGACACAATCGCGACCGAATACCTCGGCTACGCGGATCGCATCCGCCCGTTCGTGCGGGACACGCCGCGCCTGTTGCACGACGCGCTCGCCGCGAACAAACGGCTCATCTTCGAAGCGGCTCAGGGCAGCCTGCTCGACGTGGACCACGGCACGTTCCCTTACGTGACGAGTTCGAGCAGTCTGCCGTCGGGCATCTGGGGCGGGTCTGGCGTCCCCGCGAAGTTCGTGAAGCGGATCATTGGCGTGGTGAAGGCGTACACGAGCCGTGTGGGGCAGGGGCCGTTCCCGACGGAACTCACCGACGACCTCGGCGAGCGCATTCGCAAGGTAGGGCGCGAATATGGCACCGTGACGGGCCGTCCCCGGCGAGTCGGCTGGCTCGACAGCGTAGCCGTGCGTTACACCGCGGCGCTCTCCGGTGCGGACGAAATCACCATCATGTTGCTCGACGTGTTGAGCGGCATCCCCGAACTGAAGATCTGCACCGCGTACGACCTGGACGGTGAACGCGTGACGCATTTCCCGAGCGATGCGTACTTGCTGGAGCGCGTCAAACCGGTTTACGAGACGATACAGGGCTGGACGGAAGACCTGACTGCGGCGCGGAAGTTGGCGGACCTGCCGTCGGCGGCAAGACGCTATCTCGATCGCGTGGCCGAACTGGTCGGGTTAAGGGCGAGTGTGGTGTCCGTCGGCCCTGACCGCGAACAGACGATCATGGTGTAGGACAGGCTTCCAGCCAGTCTCAGCTTCTGACAGGCTGGAAGCCTGTCCTACGATGAACACACACACACACAACCCTCGCGAATACGCTTCCTCGGTCGGACTCGATCCGACCCGGTTGCCGCGCCACATCGCCATCATCATGGACGGCAACGGGCGTTGGGCGCAGCGTCAGGGCAAGGAGCGGGCCGAGGGGCACGAACGCGGCGCACACTCCGTCGATGTGATTACCGAAGAGTGCTGCCGGTTGGGTCTGGGGCAACTCACGCTATACTGCCTCAGTTCCGAGAACTGGAAGCGCCCGAAGCCCGAAATCGACTTCCTGATGGCGCTCCTCAAACAATACCTGCTCCTGGAACGAGAGAAGATTCAGAAGCAAAACATCCGGTTCACCGTGATCGGTCGGCGTTCCGGGTTACCCGATGAAGTGCTCGCGGAGATCGACGAGAACGTGCGGCTCACGCAATACAACACGGGCTTAACTCTGTGCCTCGCGATCAACTACGGCAGCCGCGCCGAGATCGTGGACGCGGTGCAGTCGCTCGCGCTGAAGGTGAGTCGCGGAGAGTTGAAGCCGGAAGATATCGACGAGGCCGCGATTTCCGGCGCTCTCTACACCGGCGGAATGCCGGACCCGGACTTGCTCGTGCGAACCGCCGGCGAGATGCGCGTCAGCAACTACCTGCTCTGGCAAATCTCCTACGCCGAGTTATGGGTCACGCCGAAGTTCTGGCCGGAGTTCGACGCGACGCTCCTTCACGAAGGTCTGCGTGACTACGCTCTCCGGGAACGGCGCTTCGGCGGCTTGAAGACCGAGTAGTTTCTTTCGTGGCACAGACATTCCTTTCTGTGCTTCTATTCCAATCCCGCACAGACAGGAATCTCTGTGCCACAAGAAAGACCGATGATCCGAACGCGGTTGTGGGTAGGGTCGCTGCTCGCGCTCGGCGCCGCCGGAGTGCTGTTCGGGGACTCGTGGCTCGCCAAGAACGGGTTCGCGTGGTTCCCGTTCCTGTTCGCATTCCTGTTGTTCGCAGGCATCGTTGGGTCACGCGAACTCGTCCGGCTGTTCCCCGCAGCGCACCGCCCGTCCGAGGCACTCGTTACCTCGGGCGTGCTCCTTGCGCTCCTCGCCAACTGGTATCCTGCGCTTCGTGCGCAGTTCAGTTCAGACCCGGCGTCGGCGTGGGCGCTACTCGTGTGGGTCTTCGCGTGCGTGCTGATCGCGGCGTTCCTGATTGCAATGCGGCGGTACACCGGCGAACCCGGAGTTGCAGTTCCCCGACTCGCACTGACAGTACTTGGGGTCGCGTACCTGGGCCTGCTACCGTGTTTCTTCGCGCAGATTCGCTGGCTGTCGAAGGACGTGGATACGTCCGCGGTCATGCTCGCGCTCGTGATCTTTGTGCCGAAGGGCAACGATATCGGGGCATTCTTTACGGGCACGTTCCTCGGCCGACACAAGATGACGCCCACGCTCAGCCCCAAGAAGACGTGGGAGGGTTTCGTGGGCGGCATGATCGCCGGGGCCGTGGTCGCGGTCGCGTTCTCGTTCATGGCCGACGTGTTCCGTCACGGCGTAGTGGAAGCAATCGCGTTCGGCTTGGCGGTGGGTCTCGCGGGTGTGTTTGGCGATCTGGCCGAATCACTGATCAAGCGCGATTGCCTGACGAAGGACGCATCGAAGAGCATTCCTGGCTTCGGCGGCGTGCTGGACGTGATCGACTCCGTTCTGTTCGCGGCACCAGTGGCGTACCTGTGGTTTAGTTGGCAGTAACAGCAAAGACTGGATTAACCACAAAGACACAAAGGACACAAAGAAGAAGAAATCCGAGAATGAACGGAACCTGACGGCTGATCTTCCTGTCTCCTTCGTGTTCTTTGTGTCTCTGTCGTTAATCCGGTCTTCGCTTTCGTTTGGGACTTCAACATGTCTGATTCGCCGGTGACCCGCACGTTGACGATTGAGGACCGCGACGAAGCGGTGATCCTCTTTGGCCCGCGTGATCAGCACTTGCGCACGCTGCGAGATGCGTTCGTGGTGAAGGCCGTGTACCGTGGCGGCGAGTTGAGGATCGAGGGGACACTCGAAGCCATCGAGTTGTTCGAGCGAGCGCTTCAACAGGTGCGCCAGGTCGCGCGGCGCGAAGGCCAACTCGACGCGAAGGCCGTGACCGGCGTGATCGAGGTGATCCGTGGCGGCACCACGCGCGGCAGTGCGTCGGTCGTTGCCACCGAGAGGGGCCGCAACCTGCGCACACGCACCGACGGCCAGGGGCGGTACGTTCAGGCGCTCCAGAACAACGACGCGGTGATTTGCGTCGGTCCGGCCGGGAGCGGAAAGACGTACCTCGCGGTTGCGTGGGCGGTGTCGCTGCTCCACACGAAGAAGGTGCGGAAGATCGTCCTCGTGCGCCCCGCGGTCGAGGCCGGCGAGCGTCTCGGCTTCCTGCCCGGCGACCTTATCGCGAAGATCAGCCCGTACCTTCGACCCCTCTATGACGCGCTCGCAGACGTGATGGAACCCGACACGGTCAAGAAATACATGGAGAGCGAGATCATCGAGATTCTGCCGCTCGCGTATATGCGTGGAAGAACCCTGAGTCACGCCTGCATCATTCTGGACGAAGGGCAGAATGCAACCGCGGAGCAGATGAAGATGTTCCTGACGCGAATGGGGACGAACTCGCGGGTGATCGTAACCGGCGACCTCACACAAACCGACCTGCCGCGAACCGTGCGCAGCGGTCTGACCGACGCGGTTCACCGCTTGCGCAACGTGGAAGGTTTGTCGATCGTGTATCTGGATCAGTCCGACATCGTGCGGAACCCATTGGTGACGCGCATCGTGAAGGCCTACGAGGACGACGCACCACGCGGCAAGAAGACGAGTGGGTGAGGAAACACCGATGAAAACGGGAAAGCAAGCGGGCCGGGGAGCAATCGCCGGCCCGCGTCGCTTGCGCAAGCACGCTGCCGCAGATTTCTATTGCATTCGTCGCGGTACGGCGCGAAACTCGTTTTTACTCTCCTGCCGCAGCACCGGCGACCGTTGGCCCATTACACGCTGATCGCCCAACCGCGTTCGCTTTGCACCAACGGAACCCACCTTCCTTTGTCCGAAGGTCCCCATGACCATGCCCCGGCACCGGTCCGCGTTCACACTCATCGAGTTGCTCGTTGTCATCGCGATCATCGCCGTTCTGATTGGGCTGTTGTTGCCCGCGGTTCAGAAGGTGCGCGAAGCCGCCGCGCGCATGAAATGCGCCAACAACCTCAAGCAAATTGGTCTCGCCGTTCACGGCTACCACGACGTTCACCAGGCAGTCTGCCCGGCCGAGATCGCCGACTGCTGGGCGACGTGGGCGGTCCTCCTCATGCCCCACCTGGAGCAGACGGCGGTCTACTCGAAGTGGAACCTCAACATGCGATACCACGCCCAGTCGTCCGCCGCGTCCGCCGACCTGCCGGGCTACCACTGCCCGTCGCGAAGCGCCCCCGGCCAGTACGGGTCCACCGGCGAGTCGCGCACGTTCACCATCGGCGGGAGCGTCACCGGCCCGGCCGGGTACTCGGACTACGCGGTGAACGCCGGACCGAACAACTTGTACTACCAGCCCACATCCGAAGGGCCGTTCACCCGGGCAATCAACCCTGCCACCGGGAACTACTGCAGCCCGTATCAGCAGGACGCGTTCGAGAACGGCCCGACCGCCCCGGCGACCATCGGCTCGCCCAGTCGGTCGTGGTTCAGTTTCACCCACAGCCGGAAGTTCACGGACGTGACCGACGGGTTGAGTAACACTGTCTTCATCGGCGAGAAATACTACACCCAGACTTCCAACGGGGGCGCTGTGTACAACGGGGACTACCAGAGCAACTACCTCCGGTATCTCGGGCACGCCGGCACCCAGGATCCGGCCACACTGCGGTGGACCAACGAGTACCCGCTCGTCAGCGACAAGAACTACAGCGCAACCGACTGGAACCAGTTGTTCGCCGCCAGCCACCACATCGGGGCGGGACAATTTGCGTTGGGGGACGGGAGCGTCCGCAGCGTGCGTGCGAATACGCCCCTGGAAACGCTCCACCGGCTGTCGTCGATCCGGGACGGACTGATTATCCAGGAATGACCCGCCGCACGCTCACGCGAGGACTGAACCTCATGACCCGAGTAATCTCGCTCCGGCGACTGTCGACCGCGGTGCTGGTCGCGGCGGTACTTTCGTTGGTGGGGTGCAGTAAGGCCGAGGTGCCGACGTATCCAACCGAGGGAGAAGTGGTGTATGCCGACACCAGCGAACTCGTCCCAGGGTCGCTGACCGTCTGGTTCGAGTCCACGACACCGCCCTATCAGCGGTCGTCCGGGATCGTGAAGGACGGGAAGTTCTACCTCAGCACGACGCGGGACGGGAACGGGGCGATCTCCGGCGAACATCGCGTCCGGTTCGACCCGTACGTCCCGAACAGCGCATCGACCGAAAACCCGGACGTTGTCCTGGCCCGGGTGATGAACCCGAAGCACCTGGAGTTCCGCACGTCCGGGATCACCGTGACCATCGACCCGGTGCCCAAGAATACCTTCAAGATCAAGGTCGAACCGCCAACCGGCGAGCGGAAGAAGGTGAAGGCCGCGAATTAACTCACGCCGAAGCCGGCAGGTGCGGCGCGAACCACCGCGCGTTGTCTGAACCCGTCGCGCGACTCCTGGGATGCTCCCCTGCCGGGTCGGGTGCCGGCTGTGTTCGACCCGCGGACGGGGTTGGACAGCCTGGGTTCCGATTCTTCGATCCACGTCCCGATCGCACTTCAGCACTTCGCCCACGGGCGCGGTTCCCGCAGTTGCGCCCCCGGTAACGGGTCGCGCGGAAGTGCGCGAAACTCCGGGGACGCGGGCGTCTTTGGGAAGAAGTCGGGCCGGAGCGAACCACATTGGTCTGTGCGGTGTGGTAATCGGGCCGAAATAAGGAAACGACGTGACGTATTCCGGGCGGCAGGAGACCGGCCCGGCGAGCGTGTCAGGAGGATCACTTCACATGCGCCGCATTCTGCTCGGCGGGCTAGGGATCGCACTTGGTGTGTTCACGCCCCCCGCACTCGCACAACAACCACAGCCCGTCGGAACGAACCCAAACCGCGTGGCAACGCTCGGCCGGCCGAGTGCTATTCCCGACCCACCGCCCGACCCGGACATCACCCAGACCGGGTTGTTCCGCAACGGTCCCGCGCGTCCCACAACGACCTACGCTCCGGGTACGTTCGGTGCGCCGACGCCGGTCATCAGTCAACCGCCCACGGTCGGAATGCCACCCGTGACCGGCGGTATGCCGATGGTTCAGCCGCCCCCCCCGCGGCTGGCGCCTGGCGGCCTGCCGAGCGTGATCGAGTCACGCGGCGACCCGACCGGCCGCGTACCCGGTGGGTACGTTCCATCGGTCGCGCCGGGCGGTTACGACGGTTCGCTGGGGATGGAAAATCCGCTCTACGGGTACGACCCTGGGACCGCCGCGCTCGGTCGCGTCGGCAGCATGCGGAAAGGGTGGGTGTCCGCGGAACAGCTCATGTGGTGGAGTCGCAGCACGTCGATGCCGCCGCTGGTGACCACCAGTTCCCCCCAGTTTAACGGTATCGTCGGGCAGGGCGATACGCGTGTGCTACTCGGCGGGTCGTTCGGCGACACGTACCGTATTGGCGGCCGCGTCGGTGCCGGGTACTGGTTCGGTGGCGGAGAACTCCACGGCGTGGACGCACGGCTTTTCTGGGTCGCGCCCATGACCGCGTCGTTCTCGGCAAGTACCGCGCAATTCCCGCTGCTCGCACGGCCGTTCTTTAACATCAACCCCGGCGTGACATCGCCGAACGTCGGCTTCGGGCAGTCCGCGGAAATCGTCGCGGGGCCGGGCGTGGCGACCGGGAACGTGGCCGCTGTTCTGAAGAGCACCGTGTGGGGCGCGGAAGCGAACTACCGGCGATACCTGCTCGGCGGGCCGACCGCGCGGCTCGACAGCCTCGTTGGTTACCGCTTCCTGAACGTGCGCGATCAACTCACGATCACTGAGCAGTTCACGCGCATCCCCGGTTCGGACCCGAACATCGGTGTGCCGGTAATGTCCGGCACGGTCACGGATTCGTTCCGCACCGAGAACACGTTCCACGGTGGTCAGTTCGGCGTGACGGGCACGCTCCAGCGAGGGCGGTGGTCGCTCGACCCGCGAGCGACGATCGCATTCGGCACCGTCCACCAGGAGATCGAGATCAACGGCGGCCAGATGCTGACGTTCGCGGACGGCACAACCACGACCACCGCCGGTGGGTTGCTTACGGTACAAGGCGCGAATATCGGGCGGTTCAGCCAGGACAAATTCGCGGTCGTGCCAGAGGTCGGGCTGAACGTCGGCTGGCAGGCGACAGAGCGTCTGAAACTGTTCGTCGGGTACAACTTCCTGTACCTGAGTGACGCCGTGCGTGGGGGCGAGGTGGTTGATACGCGCCTCGACGCGGCCCGCGTCCCGAACCTGCTCCCGCCGGGTTCCGGCACGCCGCTGGTCGATGTGGTTCGCCCGCAACCGCAGTTCAGCACGAACGGCTACTCGATTCAGGGCATCACGTTCGGTCTCGTGTACCGCTGGTGAACCGGATCCGACCGATAAGTGAAGCAGGCCGACACTCTCGTGAGTGCCGGCCTGCTTCACTTGAGAAGGGCGTGGCCAGCCTCACGTTTGCTTTGCAGTACCTTGAGGAGTGGCGAAGACTTCGGTCCACGAATATTCACGCGAGACGTATTCGCAGAATTGTGTCGCGGTCAGACCCGCGGGCGCGGCCCGGTCGTGAAACGCAAACTCGTACCCGGCGTCGAGCAGCCGTTGCACCAACTCGCTCGGATCGGCTCCCTTACTGGCCATATACGCCGGAGCAAACTCGATACACAGTGCCGGGCGATCACGCTGAACGATCTCTCGCGCGCCGCGCAATACGGACAGTTCGAAGCCCTCGACATCAATCTTCATCACGCGAACGGGGCCGGGCCGATTGCTCAACGCCTCGTCCAGAGTAACGACCGGACAATCGACCAACATGTAGCGACTGTCCACCAGCTCCTTATAGCCGTCGGGCAGGATTTGATTTCCACCGGCGTTGATAAGATCGACATGAAGTGTGATGCGCGCCGCGGGTGCTTCACCGGCAGCAGCATGATGGATCTGGAGTTGAGAGTAGCTGTTCGCGTCGCGGGTTCGTTCCAGCGCGGCCACCAGATGCGGGGCCGGTTCAATGGCGTGAACTTCACCGCTTGGTCCGGTGAGATGACACAACAGTGCTGAGAAATACCCGCAGTTCGCTCCTACATCCACGACGACCGATCCCGGCGAACACCACCGCCGGAGATACGCCTCGACATGCGGTTCCCACTTTCCGGTCCGCTTGATCGTGCCATACACAAACTGATCGCATGGGTAGCCGTAAATCACGCCGCCGAAGTGGGTGTCGAGTGGCAACACCGCGCGATAGTTGTACATCGCGCGCGCGATCTCCGTCAGGTTCAAGTTGTCGGTCACCTCTTTCTCAATCAACATATTCAATAACAGCCCCTGTGCGTTCCATCGAAAGCGAACATTGTCTTTGCAGAGCGCGGCCAACCGGGTAGCGTTCACGCGACCACCGGTGAGGATCTGGTATGCGACCGTGAGTTGCGCGTCCGAGAACGCCGGCTGCCGTGACAGACTGGGTGCGACGGCCGAGATCGTTTGCGAAATCTTCCGCCTGATCTTCGTCGCTATTGACATTGCGGCACTACTCGTTGAGTGATGGGTCGGGACGGAACGCGACATCAGGCGCCCGCGACTATAGCAAGACGGCGAAACCAGGGTCAACGCGTCTTGAACTCGCGGCGCGGTCCACGCCGTTGTACAAACCAGCGCGCGGCGTAAGATAACGGGGTTCGAAGCCCGGCACCTCAATGGTGCCGGGTTTCGTGGTTTCCGCGTCTTCCGGGTGTCGCATGTCGGGGCAACTGAACGTGGTGACGGGTGCGACCGGGTTGCTCGGCAGCCACATCGCAGAGCAACTGCTCGCACAGGGGCACCGCGTCCGCGCGATCACGCGACCCACCAGCAACACCTCCGAACTCGCGAAAATGGGTGCCGAACTCGCGCCGGTGGGTTTACACGACCCCGCCGGGTTGCGGGTTGCATTCGCCGGGACCGCGTGCGTGTACCACTGCGCCGCCTGCGTCAGCGACTGGAGTGCGTGGCGCGATCATCAACGAGACACCATCGACGCAACTCGCAACGTTCTCGATGCGTGCCGCGCCGTCGGGGTTGGGCGTGTGGTTCACGCCAGTTCGGTTTTGGTGTACGGGCATCCGCGCGGCGAACGCCGACTGGACGAGACCGAACCGCTCGGTCAGCACCTCCGGTTCTGGGACTACTACCCCGCCGCGAAGATCGAGGCCGAGAAGTTGGTCGCGGGGTTCGGATCCGGTGCGACGATCATCCGACCGACGTGGCTGTTCGGCCCACGCGATCAGCGGGCCATTCCGCGACTGGTCAAGGCGCTGCGAGCCAGGGGCCGCGGGTTCTTCATCGGAAACGGGCAGCAACTTCTGAACATGCTGCACGCCGCCGACGTGGCACGCGGCGCAATCCTCGCCGCCAACAGTGAGCGGGCGCGCGGCGAAGCGTACAACCTGTGCAGTAACGGCGAGATCACACAGAAGCAGATGTTCGACGTGCTGACCAACGCGCTCGGGCTGCCATTGGTGCGCCGCGGCGTGCCGTATCGGTTCGCGTACGCGGTCGGGTTGTTCTCCGAACTCGTGGGGTTCGCCATCAGGCTGCGCCGCCCGCCGCACCTGACGCGGCACGGTGTCGCGGTGATCGGCCGCCCGCCGCGGTTCCGCGCGGAGAAAGCGTTTGAACACTTCGGCTGGCGGCCGGAGGTCGGCGTGGAAGAGGGGTTGCGCGAAACGATCGCCTGGTTGCTCCAGCAAGAGGCACAGGCCGCCCCGACATCCTAAGCGGAGCCTCGCGCGAGTTGCTCCAGCACCGGACGCAGGTCGGCAAACGCCTTCGCGCGGTGGCTCATCTGCTGTTTCACTTCCGGCGGCAGTTCGCCGAACGTCTTCCCGTGTTCCGGCACGAGGAACAGCGGGTCGTACCCAAACCCGCCGGCGCCGCGGCGTTCGGCCACGATGACCCCGTGGCACCGTCCCTCGACCGACGCGACGACCGTACCCGCGGGGTCGGCCAGTACTGCCGTGCTGATGTAGTACGCGGTCCGCGCGTCGCCGCTCAAGTGCGCCATCTCAGCGAGCAACTTGTCGTTGTTGGCCTGGTCGTCGCCGTGCGCGCCGGCGTAGCGTGCGGAGTACACCCCGGGCGCGCCGCCCAGCGCCGGCACGCACAGGCCACTGTCCTCACCGATCACCCACGCGCCCAGTGCCGGCGCAAGTTGCGTCGCCTTGAGTGTCGCGTTCCCGGCAAACGTCTCGGCCGTCTCTTCCACTTCCGGCGCGTCGGGGTACGGCGCGAGGTCAGTGAGGTCCAATCCCAGGTCGCCGAGTAACGCGACCATTTCCTTCAGCTTTTTCTTATTGCGGCTGCCGATCACGATGCGAATCATTGCGGCCTTCCGTGTGGAGAGCGGTGCGACACCGCACTATATTGTCCCAACCCGGTCAACTGAAGGCCGCGAGTGCGATTTCCGATTCCGTCTAGCGTCGGGCCCGGAGGGTCCGCGCGTCGTCCAACCCGCTCACGAGTCGCTGAACGATGCCCGCTGCGCCGGACCGGTATCACGCCCTCGACAGCCTCCGCGGGTTCGCGATGCTCCTCGGCGTGGTGCTGCACGCGGCCATTTCGTTCTCGACACAGCCGCCGGCCTTCTGGTCGGTGCGTGACAACGACCCGGATCCGCTCGTGGATGTGCTCCTGTTCACGGTCCACACGTTCCGCATGCAGTTGTTCTTTTTGCTCGCGGGCTTCTTTGGGTGTCTCCTCTACCAGCGGTACGGTCTCGGCGGAATGGCGTGGCACCGGGTGAAACGCGTGGCGGTCCCGTTCGCGCTCGCAGTGCTGCTGATCATCCCCACCGTGATGGGCGCGTTTCTCTACGCCGAGTTGGAGAACGTTCGCGCCGAGGGCGTTCCCGAGAACGCATCCGTGCCGCGCCGGTACGCGGCCGACCTGATCGCGGCTAACCCGGAGAAGGGGAACGGCGCGATCATCGCGGAACGTCTCACGTCCGGAACGTTCGTCGCGCGGCTCGTACCCGCACACCTGTGGTTCCTGTACTACCTCCTCTACTTCTACGTCGCGGTCGCGCTGCTCTCGCCACTCGTCGGCCGGCTCACCAGCACGCGATTCCGCGCTGCAATCGACGGTGCGTTCCAACGCCTGATCGAAGGGCGCTGGCGCGTGGTCGTGCCCGCACTGGCGACGGTGCCGATCCTCCTCACGATGCAGTCGTGGGTCGGTGACACGCCGCTTGCGTGGACACCGGAAGGACACCTTCTCTGCTACTACGGTGTTTTCTTTGCGTTCGGATGGATGCTGTACCGTCACCGCGACCTTGTACCCGCGTTCGGACGCGGATGGCGTACACACCTCGCGGTCGCGAACCTGCTCGTGCTGCCGGTCGCGCTGATGACGGCGTTCAGCGGAATGGAAGTCGAGAAAGCCAAAGCGGGCGGTGTGTTCGCGTGGAAAGTGGCCGCGTTCGCGTCGCAGACCGCGTACACGTGGCTCATGATCGTGGGGCTGTGGGGCGCGTTTCTGCACTACTCCGCGCGCGACCGCCGCTGGGTGCGCTACCTCGCGGACGCGTCGTACTGGTGCTACCTCGCAAGCATCACGCCCATCGTGATCCTCCAGTTCTGGGTGAAGGACTGGCCGCTACCGGGCCTGGTGAAATGCGCACTTGTAAGCGTCGCGGCAATGACGGTGCTGCTCCTGAGTTACGAGTTGTTCGTGCGACACACTTTCATCGGCGCGATTCTGAACGGGCGTAAGAGCCGTCTCGCGCCGCCTGCGGCTTCGTGAGTTACTCCCGATTCTGAACCGGCACAAGACGGTGGAAGCGGTGACGCAGGCGGCACCAGACTTGTACGTCACGCGCAAGCGGCCCGTCGCCAAACCGCCCGTGCCCCGCGATCGGAAGCCGACGAAGGTCGTCCGCGGTGCGGCGTCGCCCTCCTCGACTCGTGGTACCCGAAGCCGCGCAAAGAAAAACGCCGGAGGCTTTCGCCCCCGGCGTCGCGATCGACACACAGGCCGGAGAGCCTGTGCCACACTTCCATTACACCGCGGTCAGTTCCGCGCCCTCGCCGGCGAACCGCTCGGCCAGGGTCGGGTCGATGCCCTCCAGGACTTCCTTCAACCGCAGCCGGGCGACGTGCAGACGCCGCTTCACGGTGCCCGTCGGGACCGCGAACTCCTTGGCGATCTGCTTCAGGCTCCGGCCCCGGATGTAGAACGCCTCGAGCGTCTGCCGATCCAGCGGCTTCAACTCGGCCAGCGCCTCCTTGAGCTGCTCGACGGCCTCACCAACCGCGAAGTTCTCCTCCGCGGTCCGGGTCCGGGCTTCGACCGCGTCCAGCAACTCCGGGTCGGCACCGAAGAGCGGGCCCCGCCGGGTCAACCGGTTGATCGCCATCCGCGCGGTGATCCGACGCAACCACCCGGCGAAGCACCGGGGGTCACGCAGTTGCGGTAGCTTCCGCATCGCGTGGACGAACACGTCCTGCGCCAATTCCTGCGCTTCGAGCGGGTCCCGGACCCGGCTCAGCGCCATCGCGTAGACGCTGCCCTGAAACCGGGTGACCAGTTCGCCGTAAGCCTCGCGGTCGCCCGTCTTCGCCTTCTCAACCAACACAGTGATTTCGGTCCAGCTCATGATTGGGTTCCTATCCCGATCCTGTCCCGTGTTTGCACCGCTGGCGCTACGCGGCCGGTTGGGGAACGCGGCCCTCCTCGGATCAGAGAAGGGGGCCAACATGTTCCCTCGTCCCGGGCGGCTCTTCAGTGACGGCCTCCCGACTCACGCCTCGAGCGTCCTCTCATGACAAGAGGACATCGGCGCGAACAATCGTCGGGAACCGAAACCGGGAAAGCCGCGGCGGCCTTTGACCCGTGGGTTGGTTTGAGTTGTTCGTTCGCGGAGCGTCACATGCGACGGCGATGTTCGCGAGGCGACTGAAAGCACGCGGCCTTCGTCTGCTTCGTGACACCGGCGCACCGTGCGACCCAACGAGGTCTCACTCGCACCAATCCGGGACCAGCGTAAAAGAGTTCAGACTTCTGGTTGTGTTGTGGCCAAGAGCCAAAACGCGCTGCGACTACGGTTGTTCATCTGAGCCTGTGGGCAGGCTCGCGTGGTCAATCCGAATCGAACTTGCGTTTAAGCCAGGGGCCACCTCACTTTCCGGCCGTCGTCGCCGGAGCCACTTCCCACAGTAAGCGTTTTTTGTCGCAGATCCGGGCCGGCGATTGGCAGTCGCGGCGGTTCCGGCTTCTGACGACGCTCACTGGGGGCAAGCAGTTCCGGCTGTTGTCTGTGACTGTCGCCAACCAGTTCGTACTGGCTGGAAACGACCACGAGACGACGGCGCGGGGACCAGGGGGGAGACATCCGACCGGACCGGCCGGGGGCACGACGTCTGGAGAGCCTGCCCGCATCTGCTTTCGCATCTGCGGTGCGGACTGTTCCTGCCGTGACCGGACCTGTTCGGTTACCGGATTGGGGGACAGGGTGTCCGCGTGATAGGCTCCAGCCTCGAACCCCAGACCGAGGCGAGCGGCCGGCGACGCGATCAGCTTCACGCTGGTCACGGTCGTGGTCTTCGTCGTCAGGGTCTTCAGGTTATTCAGGGCCATTGCACACCTCCGCGGACGTTGCGACACGACTCAATAGCCGTGCCAGATAATGAGTTAAGACATCGCGAACAATAAGAGGAAAGGAGGGTTAAGGGGACACGTAAAAACAACGCGAGCCAGGTTTGCCCGGCTCGAATCGGTAATGTTAACCGGTCGCGGGACGTTTGGCAACCGGCTCTCGCCGATTCTTCCATTTTTTCAGTCGGTCCAATGACACATGCCGGGGCGAACCCCCGGCGCGTCTACCTCTCGGACACACATCCCTACGCGATGGTTCGCGCGATTTGGGAAATTCTTTGGGAGATTGTTGGCGCCTCTTGGTGGCGCGAAGAACCCCTCCCCAACCCCTCCCCTAAGAAGGGAGGGGCGAAGACACTGAGAGTTTTGGCCCCTCCCTTCTTAGGGGAGGGGTTGGGGAGGGGTTCTTGCTACCCCTTTCTCTCCTTGCGCCGTCGGCGCATAATAGCGGCAGCAATACCCTCCCAACTTCCCGCCCTTACATTCAAGGATACCCGGCATGGCACTCACCCCCCGCCGCGCAGCGGGCGCAATCGCGGTTGTCGCGATTCTCGCGATCACCAACTCCGCTCCCGCTCAGAAGCCGTTCGACGACCCCGTTCTCGAACGGATGCGGAAGGACATCTTCTTCCTCGCCAGCCCCGACTGTGAGGGTCGTGGGATCGACACCAAGGGCATCGAGAAGGCCGCGGACCGCATCGTGGACGTGTTCAAGGAAGCCGGTCTGAAGCCCGCGATGAAGGACGGCACTTACTTCCAGCCGTTCAGCGTCACGATGTCGGCGAAGCTCGGCAAGCCGACCGCGTTCACGCTTAGCGGTCCCGACGACGTGAAGAAAGAGCCGAAACTCGGCACCGAGTACAGCCCGATGGGGTTCAGCCCGACCAGCACCGCGAAGGGCGACCTCGTGTTCGTTGGTTACGGCATCTCGGCCCCCAACCTCAAGTACGACGACTACGCGGGCCTCGACGTTGAAGGCAAGATCGTCGTGATTCTGCGCCGCACGCCGCGTTACACCGAGAAGGGCGACAAACGGTTCGACACCACTGTGAACGCCAGCGACGATAGCACGCACGCCGCGTTCGCCACGAAGATCGAAGTCGCGCAGAAGAAAAAGGCCGCGGGCATCATCATCGTGAACGACACCTCGGCCGCCGCCAAGACGGACCCGATCGCGCAATACGCGATGCACGCGAGCGGCACCACGCCAGCGAAGTTCCCGGTGATCTTCCTCAAGCGCGCGATTCTCGACGAAGTCCTCGCCGCTTCGAAGCAGAAATCACTGAAAGAAATCGAGGAGGCAATCAACGCGAACCTGAAGCCGCAGTCGTTCGCGATCAAGGGCTGGAAGGTGGACGCGGAGGTGACCGTTGACCGCAAGGAAGTGAAAGTGAAGAACGTGATCGGCGTGCTCGAAGGCGCCGGCCCGTTGAAGGACGAGACGGTTGTGATCGGGGCGCACTACGACCACGTCGGTTACGGCACCTTCGGCAGTGCGGGCGGCCCCGCGGCTCGCGGCAAGATCCACTACGGGGCCGACGACAACGCGAGCGGCACCACGGGGCTTATGGAACTCGCAAGGCGGTTCGGCGCGATCAAGAACCGGCAGGGGCGGCGGATCGTGTTCATCGCGTTCTCGGCGGAAGAGATTGGGTTAGTCGGTTCGCAGTTCTACTGCAAGGAACCGCTGTTCCCGCTCGACAAGACGGTGGCGATGATCAACATGGACATGATTGGCCGCACCAAGCCGGTGCCGGCGGACTGGCTAGGTCTGTTCGGCAAGAAGGACCGCTTGGTCGTGTACGGCACTGGCACCAGCGACGGGTTCGCGGAGTTGGTTCGGGAAACCAACAAGAAGCTCGACTTCAAGCTCAGCACGATTGCCGCCGGGACCGGACCGAGCGATCACGACTCGTTCTACCGCAAGAGGATCCCAGTGCTGTTCCTCTACACCGGCACGCACGGCGAATACCACAAGCCGACCGACATTCCGGAGAAGATCGACGTACCCGGCATGAAGAAGACGACCGACTTCGCGGAACGACTACTCGGGCACGTTGCGGCGCAGGAAAGCCCGCCGAAGTACCTCGTGGTAAAAGAGCCGTGGCGCGACCCGACCGATGCGCCGCGTGGTCCGATGGGGCCGCGCCTGGGCATTCTCCCTGACTACACGTACGAGGGCGAAGGGCTTCGACTCGAAGGGGTGACGCCGGGCGGTGTAGCCGAAAAGGCCGGCTTGAAGGACGGCGACGTGATCGTGGAAGTAGCCGGCAAGGCGACGCCCAACATCGGCGCGTACATGACCGCAATGGGCGCTCAGAAGCTCGGCACCAACATCGACATCGTTGTCGATCGCAAGGGCAAGAAGCTTACCCTGAAGGCCAAACTGGAGTAGTTCTCGGCGAACCCCGCCCGCAAGGGCGGGGGTGGTTGCACACAGCCCCGCAAGGGCGGGATGTTTGCGCCAACCCAACCCGGTTCGTCTCTCCCTCACCCACCCCTCCCATATAGGGCGGGGTTTGCCGGAGCAATCCGTGGACATTCCCCGCGTACAGCTCGTTCGCCAGACCGCACCGCAGCCGGCTGTGGCCGACCTCGCGAAGACCACACGCGAGCTGTGGCTTGGCTCCAAGACCGCGAAGCGGATCAAGCCCGGCATGCGGGTCGCGGTCGCGTGCGGCAGTCGCGGCATCAACAACTACCTCGCGCTTGCACGAGCCACCGTTGACGCGATCAAGGAACTGGGTGCGAACCCGTTCGTTGTGGCCGCGATGGGGTCGCATGGCGGGGCGACATCCGAAGGTCAGCGCGAACTGCTCGCGAGCTACGACCTCGACGAAAAACACCTCGGCGTGCCCGTTGTTACAGACATGGACGCGGAGAACATCGGCGCAAATTCCTGGGGTCAACCGGTCTGGTGGGACAAGAACGCGCTGAAGGCCGACGCCGTGGTGACGGTGTCGCGTGTGAAGCCGCACACGGACTTTCGCGGCAAGTTCGAGAGCGGCGTTCTGAAGATGCTTGTAATCGGGTTGGGCAAGCGGCACGGGGCCGATCAGGTGCACAGTTTTGGCACGCGCGGACTGCGCGACATGATCCCGGAATCGGGGCAGGTGATTCTGAAGAAGACGCCGTTTATCGGCGGGTTGGCAATCATCGAGAACGCGAAGGAAGAGACCGCGAAGCTCGAAGTGATCGACCGCGACGACCTCTGGGACCGCGAGCCTGTTCTGCTCGAAGAAGCTCGGAAACTAATGGGCCGGTTGCCGTTCAAGGGAACGGACGTGCTCATCATCGGCGAGACCGGCAAGAACTACTCCGGTGCCGGCATGGACCCGAACGTGATCGGCCGGATGCTCGTCGAGGCGACCCCGGAAGCTGAGACGAACGACCCGCGAATTGTTCGCATCGGCGTGCTGGACGTGTCGTCCGAAAGTCACGGCAACGCGACCGGCATCGGCCTCGCGGACCTGACGACGAACCGCGCTATCGCGGGGATTGATCAGACATCGTTCCGCATGAACAACTTCACGGCCCGTTCGTTGTGGAGGAGCAAGATACCGTTCGCGTTCGAGACGGACCGCGAGGTGATCGCCGCGTGCGTGGAAACGTGCTGGCAGCCCCAGGCCGAGAAGGTGAAGTTCTGCGTGATCCCGAACACGCTGGAAGTGGTGGAGATGTGGGTATCCGCTCCGCTCGCGTCCGACCTGAAGGGCCATCCGCACCTGGAGTTCGTCGGAGAATCAATCTCGCTGCCCTTCGATTCAAACGGCAATCTGGTGCAAGAGAAATTGTTCCCGCACAGCGTCCGCGGCCGCCGCGCGAAGGCACATTGAGTTGCTGTCTCCGTGTGGGGTGCGGATCTCCACTCGATGGCGCGTATTTGGGTGGTCCGCGTGACTCCCCGAGTACGCGCCATCGGGCTTTTCAAATTCGTCTAGCATCCTTTCTCCCCGTTGCCTATTACCCCACTCCCCCGGCCTCCGGCGAATGGAGGCGCGCTTGATGGAGTGGAGCATGATTCCGGCTCGGTTACTTCTCGCGGCGGCGTCCGTGTTCGTGATGGCGGTCCCCGCGTTCGCACAGCCGACGGTCGCGTTCGACGACGCCGGGCTGCACGCGGTGCAATTCGTGGACGCGAGCGAGGGCTGGGCGTGCGGCGCCGACGGCGCCGTCTGGCACTCCATCGACGGCGGCAAAACGTGGGAACGCCAGAAGACCGGCACGCGGGCCAGCCTCCGCGGCATTCACTTCGTCACGCCGTACACCGGCTGGGCGGTCGGCCGAATCGACACGCCCGCGGGGTCGGTAGGCGTGATGCTCAAGACCACCGACGGCGGCATCAAGTGGAATGAAGTGGGCACGAACGTGATGCCCGGTCTGCACGCGATCAAGTTCTTCGACGAGAAGAACGGCTTCGCGTGCGGCGACGGTTCCGAAGCGTTCCCCACCGGCATGTTCACCACCGGCGATGGCGGTGCGACGTGGGATCCGGTCAAGGGATCGCGAATGCCATCGAACCGTGGTGCGGCGATTAGCCCAAGCACCTACGGCGCGCTGGTCGCGGGCGCGTGGGGCAAGCTCGGCACCATCACGATGCCTGCCGACTCGAAAGTCGGAACCCTGCCAAGCGAGTACCGCGAGGCGGAACTCGACCCGCTCGCGGGTCGCACGGTTCACGGCGTCGCGTGTTCCACGAGCGTGAACGCGCAAGGCTTCGCGCCCGCGTTCGCCGCGTGCGACGGCGGCGCGGTGCTCACGAGCACCGACGGTGGGAAGAAATGGGGCTTCGTGAACCTCGGACTGCCGGCCGCGGCGCTCGCGGCGTGCGACTTCCGCTGTGTCGCGTCGTTCGCGAATCACGTGTGGGTCGCGGGCCGGCCGGGCGGGTTCGTGCTGCACAGCGCGGACCTCGGCAAGACCTGGGACGTGCAGAAGACCGAACTGAGCGTGCCCGCGAACGGCATCCACTTCATCAACGACAAGCAAGGCTGGATCGTCGGTGACCTCGGTTGCATCATCGGCACCAGCGACAGCGGCACGACGTGGAAGGTGCAGAAGGCCGGCGGTCAGCGGGCCGCGGCGCTGTTCCTGCACGCGAGCGGCAAGAACACGCCACTCGACGTGGTCGCGCATCTCGGCGGGGCCGAAGGTTACCTGTGCACCTCGGTTGGCTTGATGAACGCGGACCCGGCGACGGTCGATCCGAAGCGCGCGAGCGAGGGCGAGCGTGCGAGGTATGCGATGCGCCTCGCCGGCGGCGCGAGCGCGGAAAGCGCGTGGGCGTTCCCCGTTGCCGCACACGCGGCTGGATTGCCCGCCCGCGAGTTGCTGGCGACCTGGGACCGCGCCCACGGCGGCAAAGCTAGCGAACAACTGTTGCGCCAGGCGGTTCTCGCGATCCGCACGTGGCAGCCGGAAGTGATCGTGTGCGACCTCTACGCGGCGGACACCACACCGGCCGATGCGCTCGCGATGAACGCCGCGAAGGAAGCATTCAAGCAAGCCGCCGACCCGAACGCGTTCCCCGAACAAATCACCGCGCTGGGTCTGAAGCCGTGGGCCGCGAAGAAACTCTACGCGCTCGCGCTCGACCCGAAGACCGCGGCGGTGAAGATGGACCAGAGCGTGTTCAGCAACCGGCTGAACGACTCGCCGAAGGACTACGCCGAAGCCGCGACCCGCGTCCTCGCGGGTGACGGGGCCATCACCGACCGCCGCTGTTTCGTGCTGGTCGCGCACCGGTTGCAAGGTGCGGAAGGACACACCTCCCTTCTGGAGGGCATTGCGCTTAGCCCCGGCGGCACGGCCCGTCGCAACATCGCGATGACCTACGACCCGACCGCCGCGGCCGAGAAGCAGAAGGCGGTTCAGACGCGGCGCAACCTCGAATCACTCGCCGGGATAGGTGATTCCGAGTTCGGCGGTGCGGACAAGCTGCTGGGTTCGCTCAACACTGAGTTGAAGAAGATGCCCGACGACGTGGCGGCCCGCACCGCGTTCGCGGTCGCTTCGCGACTGGCGCGAGACGGCAAGTGGATCGAGGCGCGCGAAGTGTTCGGCGTACTCACCGTGAACTACCCCGGGCACCCGCTGTCGGTGGAAGCGTTCCGCTGGCTCACACGCTACCACGCGAGCAGCGAAGCTCGCCGGCGGACCGAAATTCAACAGAAGATGCTGCTCACGAACGTGACCTTCGAACCCAGCGGCGGGGGCAAGATCGCGCCAGCCGCTGGCACCACCACGGGCATCGGTGGCGCGTCCGTGACCGAGGATCATTACAAGTTCTACAGCCCGAACATGATTCTGAAGTGGCATCAGACGTGTCTCGATCTGGAGCCGAAGTTGGCCGCGTTCGGGCCGGTGTACAGCCGCGACCCGGCTTCGTGGCTGTGCTTCCTCACAGCGCGCCGGCAGGTCGGCCGCCACAACGACGCGGACACGTTCATCAACGACTACTTCAAACACACGCCCGCAGCCGTGACCGCCCTGCCGGGACTCGATGCGTGGCGCGACTGCCTCGCGGCGGAACTGTGGCTCGCGAACACCAGCGCCATCCCGACGCCGCCCAAACCGCTCGCGTTCTGCCGCCTCACCGACAGCCGCCCGCTACTCGACGGCAAACTCGACGACGACTGCTGGAAGAACGCGAAGGCGATGCCGCTGAAGGTAACCGCTTCCGAGGACGTGAAGACGTTCGGCGAGCAGTACAAGACCGAGAGCCTGTTCACCTATGACGACCGCTACGTGTACATCGCGGTGAAGTGCGAACACCCGATGGGCAAGAAAGTGGAACCGGTTGCAAAGCGGCTCCGTGACGCTGACATGCGCGGTCGCGACCGCGTGGACATCCTGCTCGACATGGACCGCGACTACCAGACGTACTACCGGTTCCAGATCGATCACCGCGGCTGTCTGGCGGAAGACTGTTGGGGCGACAAGTCCTGGAACCCGAAATACCACGTCGCATTCCACGCGACCGACACCGGGTGGACGGCGGAGATCGCGATTCCGATGGTGGAACTGACCGGCGATCGCCCGGCTCACGGGAAGACATGGGCGATGAACGTGTCGCGGTTCGTGCCGGGCGCCGGAGTGCAGTCGTGGAGCGGCCCCGCGGACAACGAGCCGCGCCCCGAAGGCATGGGGTTGCTTCAGTTCCGCGCGGACAAGTGAGTTCGTAGGGTGGGCCTTCGGCTCGCGAAGCGCCGGCCTCGACTCACCATACAAGATCACACACCCAGCGCGTTGCGCTTCTCGGCGATGAACGTGCAGTGGTGCGGGATGTGGCTACACGCCATCCCGATCACCTTCTCCAGGGTCTGAATGCCGCGTTTGTTGTGGTTGCCGGTGAGTTGGAGTTGCTCCGGCGTCAGCCCGCGGATGATGCGGGCCATCTGCGTGCGGGTCGCGTCGATCACCGCCAGTTCTTCGTTCACGTCGCGCTCGTTGTAGTTCAGCGCCGTTAAAAACAGATTCTCGTCCGCAGCCAGGAGCAGTGGAACGTCACCGGCCATCGAGAGGATGCGTTTCATGCGGTCCACGAGGATCGGGTCGAAGTCACTGAGGTGGCACACCACTTCGAGCGTACTCCACTTGCCCGCGACCGGGCGCGCCGTGAGTTGCTCGCGGGTCATGCCCGCGACCGCGGCCCGCAGTTGCGCGACACCGGCGAGGTATTGATCGGCCAGTTTATTCAGAGACATGGGTGTTTGGTGTTTGGTGTTTGGTGTTTCCTGGTTAGCCGCAAGCCGAAGGCGAGCGATCCAGAACCCAATACTAAACACAAAACAGAAAACACCAAGCATTATCTGCGGCGTTCCAGTTTGGCCCGGAGATAGGCGACCTGACGGAGGTGGGCTTCGGTAGCGCTGTCCGGGTCGTATTCGAGAACGCCGTAGTCCTTTGCGACGTACTTCAACACCATGAACGCCCGCGCGCGGAGTGTCGCGTCGCGGCGTTCCATCGCTTCGAGCAAGGCCGGAATCGCTGCGGTTCCGCGTGCGACGAGTTCTACCATCGACGCCTTCAATGTGCGGTCGTCGACCAGTCCTTCCACCGCGCGACGAACCTTCTCGACTTCCAGCACCGCCGCCATCGACCCGCCGACGGGCGCGCTCACCGGGGCCGGTGTTGTCGAAGAGAACGGCGAAGGCGGTGCGGCCGGGAACGCCAGCGGGGGCTTCACCGTCGCAGCCGTCACGGTGCTCGTAGCCGGCTTACTCGCGGGCGGCGAATAGCGAACGATCGGCGGCGGCGCGGGCGTCGATGTGGCAGATTCCGCTTTCTTCGCCGAGGCGTGGGCGTCGAAGTGGCGTGTAAACCCGTCTTCCTCGAAACTGCGGCCGAGGTACGCGTTGATTGCGACCTGATCGTTCAGCAGTTCCAGCGGGGTGCCGTGTGTCACGACCTTCCCGGCGGTGATGAGGTACACGCGGTCCGCCGTGCGGAACACCTCGCGCACGTTGTGGTCAGTGATCAGGATGCCGATGCCCGAATCGGCCAGATCGCGGATGTTCCGCCGGATGTCCTCGGTGGTGATTGGATCGACCGCCGCGAACGGTTCATCGAGCAGGATGAGCAGCGGTTCGCACACGAGGCACCGCGCGATTTCAAGCCGGCGTTTTTCGCCGCCCGAACAGCGGCCCGCGGTGCTTTTGCGCACCTCGTTCAGTTTGAACCGGGCGAGCGCCTCGTTGGTGCGTTCCCATCGCTCGTCGCGCGTGAGTTTGCGCCCTGACTTGCGGCTCCGCGGCAGCGCTTCAAGGATCGCGAGCAGGTTTCCTTCGACCGTGAGTTTGCGGAACACGCTCGGTTCTTGCGACAGGTAGCCCATCCCGCGGCGCGCGCGCTGGTACATCGGGAGCGAAGTCACGTCCTCGCCGTTGAACGACACCCTGCCGTCGTTCGGCTGAATCTGCCCGGTAGCCATGCGGAAACTGGTCGTCTTCCCGGCGCCGTTGGGCCCGAGCAACCCGACCACCTCGCCGGCGTCCACCGCGAACGACACGCCGTTCACGACGGCCCGGTTGCCGTAATACTTGACCAGCCCCTCAACTTCCAACAGCGGCATGCGCGCACTCCCCTGCCAAAGAGAAAGGGAAGTACCTCAAGTCTGGGAAATTCGCAAGCAGAAGTGGCCCGCAGTTTAGCATTCGTCCCGGCGGGGCGAGCAAAGATCGCCCCGGCGGGGCGAACGCTAAACCCCTTATCGTGCCAAATCTGCGCATTCCGTGCGAACTCGCCCCTTAGTGATTGCCGATACATCCAGGCTATTCCATCTCCGAGGTGTGCGAAATGGACTTCGAGTTCTCCCGTCGCGGGCTGTTTCAGGGAACCGCGGCCGTCGGCGGAGTGCTCTCCGCGAACGCAGTCGGCGCGGGGCCGGTCGCGAACGTGCGCGCCGACCGGCACCCAGGTTGGGTGTTCGGACGTATGACCGGAGCGGAAGCTCTGTGCGAGACGCTGCTCGCGGAAGGCGTCGGGTGCGTGTACGGCATCCCCGGTGCGCAGGAGAACGAGCTGTGGGACACCTTCAAGGAGAAAGGTGTTCCGTATCTCTTGGTGACGCACGAGTTCAGCGCCGCGTGCATGGCCGACGGTTACGCCCGTAGCACCGGCAAGCCGGGCGTGCTGTGTGTCGTTCCCGGTCCCGGCGTAACGAACTCGCTAACTGGTCTGGGCGAGGCGCTACTCGATTCCTCGCCGCTCGTCGCCATCGTCGGCGATGTCGCGAACGGCGAGAAGGCACGCCCGTTTCAGGTTCACGCTCTGGATCAGGTTTCGCTGCTGAAATCGGTGTGCAAGTGCGTGTACCCAGTGCAGACGGTTGCGCAAATCGCTGCCGCGGTGCGGCAAGCGTTCGTGACCGCGACGCAAGGCGAACCGGGACCGGTCGCGGTGGTCGTGCCGTACAACCTGTTCATCGAGGCGCACGACTTCCGCACCGCCCCGCCCGCGGTTCCCGCCCCGCCCTTCGATGATGTCGCGTTTGAGCGGGCACTGCCATTCTTAACTGACAAGAAGCACCGCGTCGGCATCTACGCGGGCGCGGGCTGCATGGCCCACAGTGGAGAACTCGCCGCGGTCGCGGAGTTGCTTCAGGCGCCCGTTGCGACAAGCGTGTCGGGCAAGGGCGTCATCAGCGAAGCGCACCCGCTCGCGGTCGGGTGGGGCTTCGGGCCGCACGCGAGCGAAGTCGCGGAGAAGACCTTCGCACGCGACCCCAAGCACCCACTGAAGTCGGGCGTCGATACGCTGCTCGCGATCGGCGTGAAGTTCAGCGAAGTCTCGACCGGCTACTATGGCAACCCGCAGCCGAAGCACGTCGTTCACGTGGACGCGAACCACTGCAACCTCGGCCGCATTCTGAAGACGGACGTGTGCGTTCACGCGGACGCGGGCGTCTTCCTCGGCCGACTGCTCGCGTGTAGCGACAAAATTCGGCGCGCCGAAGACAAGTGGATCGTGAACCACATTCGCACGCTCAAGGCCGACGCCGCGAAGGCACTCTGCACGGTTCACCCATCGAAACGCGGGGTCGATCCGCTCGCGACGGTCGCGGCATTACGCAAGGTGCTGCCGGACGATGCGTTGCTGTTCACCGACGTGAGCGTGACGGAGCACCTCGCGGCGGAACACTTCCGCGTGTGTCACCCGCGAACGTACTTCAACCCAGTCGATAATCAGGCGATGGGCTGGAGCATCCCGGCCGCGCTCGGCGCACAGAAAGTTCATCACGGCAAGTCTGTCGCGACCTTGACAGGAGACGGGTGCTTGCTGATGAGCGCGATGGAAATCACCACTGCGGCGCGGGAGCATCTGCCGGTGAAGTTCGTGATCCTCGACGATCAGGCTTACCGCTACATGCAGATGTTGCAAAAGCCCGCGTACCTGCGGACCACGGCCACGATCCTCACGCGACTCGACTACAAGGCGCTCGCTCAGGCGTTTGGTGTGGCCTATGTGGAAGTGAACTCGCACGCGGAACTGGAGCAGAAGTTGCGCGGCGCGGTTTGCCACGACGGGCCGGTTCTGGTCCGCGTGGCTACCGATTATGGCAAACGCGAGGTGCGGTGGGTGGAAGCGGTCCGCGTGCGGTATACGAAGGAACTCTCCGCAGCACAGAAGGCCCGGTTCCTGGCGCGGATCGGTTCGCGTGCAATCCAGCTGGACAAGAAGAACGACTAGCCTCGCTACGCGAGGAGGCACGAAATACGGAGCGCGAAATCCGATAGGAAGACAGGAGCAATGGTGCCTGTCTTCCTATCGGATTTCGTGTGTCGCATTTCGCGCTTCTGTTCGGATGGACCGCAGGTTCATCCAAACAGAAGAAGCACGTTCCACGGTGGTGGGGTCTCGAACTCGCAGCCGAGTTCGTAGTAGTCGTCGTTCTTGCGGCAACTGCGGACGATGACGGTGACGAACCCGATCGTGTCGGGCGCGTCCACGGCCCGGACCTGAACGGTCATGCCCGGCGGGCCGGCGGATTGCGTGGCGAGTTTTAGCCCACTGGTCGAGCGGTCGATGACGTAGCCGTCACCGGCCCCGTTGTGGAACGTGGTGGAAACAAGCAACACACGAACCGGCTGGCCCTCCCGTCGCACGGCCCCGCGTCGGTCGCCGTAGGACTGTTCCGGCGGCGCCCAGCTCATCGCATTCTCGTCGGTCCTGGCATTCGCGTGGGCGATCGCCAGTTCCTCAGGGTCGAGATGGCGCCGGCGTCGGGAGACGGTGAACGCCAAGAACGCCAGCACCAACAGCGCCACGGACCCGCCGACCACGATCGGCTGGTTCCCGGCAACCCAGGTTTGGGCTTCGTCGAGCATCTCGGCGAATAACATTGCCCCGCCCTTCAACCCGCCAATCCCGCATCTCAGACCTCGCAACTCTAGCACGCGGTCGATCGATTGCAAAAACCAGGCACGAACTGCTCGACTGGTAGATTTGGAACCGACCAAAAGCGGGTTCCGTGCGAGGCAGATTCGCCTTATTCTCTCACGTTTCCGTGTGCTTGGTGGAACTGTTCACGTTCTGACAGAAAGTGCGCGCAGACTGGGCAACGGGAACACGACCGAGATCGCCCGGACACTTTCCCACAAGGTGCAAACACCGCATTTCTCACCTGATAATCGAGATCGGATTATCTTTTTCGGCGTGTGGCATTCCGGTTGCAGTTATTTGACCGCCGTCCCTTTGCTCGAGTGACTGCCGATTCTAAAAACTGTTTCGCGAGTTCGCGACTCGGGCCACCTCGTGTGTTCCGCGCTCCTGCTTTACCGTTGCGGAGTTAGAGCGCGTTTGGGAACGGTGTAGCGTTGTTTAACGAGCCGCGACCGCAAGGGAGTGGTTGAGCTTTGCCGCTCCCTTGCGGTCGCGGCTCGTTGAGGTGCTACGCATTTCCGGAAAGCGCTCTAGATGGTTACGATGCCACAGCGCGGGGCCGGTGGATAACTGGACGGTAGACGGTTTTGGACCCGTGATTCTCGGTGGCAAAATGCCGCCGTACACCTTCCTGGGTAGGTGCTGCCGTGCAACCACTATTCGATGGAGTGTCACCCAACACAATCCGTTCTGATCAGGAAGTCGTTGAACTGGCGCTGTTGTTGCCGCTTTGGCAGGCGGTGGAACTGGAAGCCGCTGCCAGCCGGCGCGGCATGACCACCGGGCAGATGCTCCGCCGGGTCATCGGCGAACTGCTCGCCTCGCAACCAGCCTCGGCGGTGTCCTGACCTGCCGAGCCGGGGTCACAATCTGATTGTCACGATTCTGGTATTTGAGTCATCCCGCGGAGCGTGATGACTACGATTTTGGGGTGCCGTCACCCGAGCGGAAGTTCGCCAGCACGCGCTCGATGAACGGTAGGCTCACCGACCGGAACTTGTCGAACGTGGCCCGGTTCACCGTGTATACCTCGACGCGAGTGATCGCGCGAATGGTCGCGTTCCGTGGCTGATCCATCAAGAATGCCACCTCGCCGAAGTACCGGCCCGGTCCCATCTCGGTGAGCGTTTGGGACACACCGTTGACCTCGCGGAACACTTCCACTGTGCCACGCCGGATCAGATAGAACTTGCTCTCCGCATTAACCACGTCGCCCTGGCGCACGATCACCTGACCCGGTTCGTAGACCTCCAGGCACCCCGGCTTGGCCGCGAGGTGGTCCGGGCGCACGGTGTCGTTCGGGTGAACGCCGACCAGAACCGAATCGGCGATCTTCTCTTGCTCTTCGGGCAGGATCGCGGCGAATGCCGGGCTTTGACGCAATCCTTCGCGCACGAACAGTCGCTCCGCTACGACCACGTTCGATTCGATCCGCCCCCGTTCCATGTGAACGATGCGGTCAGCGAGGTTCATGATGCGCGAATCGTGCGTCACGATGAGGCTCGTGGTACCGTGTTCGGTGGCGATCTTCTTGAGCAACGGAACCTGCCACTCCGCGAGCCGACCATTTCCCCCGGCTTCTTCGGGTGGCCTGACGAGCTTGCGTAAGTCGGCTTCGTCACGCTCGCGCGCGAGTTCCTGCACGAGCGTGACGACTGCGAGACCGCTGTTCGCGTCGAGCGCGGCGGTTGGTTCATCGGCCAGCACGAGTTTGGGACGGTTGATGAGCGCGCGGGCGATGGCGACTCGCTGCCGCTGCCCGCCGGACAGCTTCGCGGGCTTGTAGTCGAATCGCGACTTCTGCGGCTTTGACTGAATGTCCGTCTCGCCGAGGAGTAGGTACGTGAGGATGTCGCGTGCGGCTTCGTCGGGGTCGTTGGCACTCTCTTTCAGGCGTTGCGCCATGCGGATGTTCTGCATCGATGTGAGCGAATCGAACAAGTTGTGTCGCTGGAAGATGAAGCCGATGAGTCGGCGGACGTTGACCAGTTCCGGTTCCGGCACGCCGTTCAATTTGCGGTAGTCGCCCAGGTCCGCGTCCCAGACTTCTATCTCGCCTTCTTGCAGTGTGCGCAGCCCGCCGATGAGCGTGAGAATGGTTGTCTTCCCAGACCCGGAGGGTCCGCTCATGATGACCATTTCGCCGGGCATCACTTCGAGCGTGTTGTCGAACAGCACCTGCGTTCGCGTGTCGCCGGTGCCGAAGTAGTGGTTCACCCCGCGAATGCGGAGTACCGGCTGACCGGGCGGCGGGAGGCGGGAATTGGTTGTTCCCTCTCTTGCAAAGGGAGAGGGAAAAGACTTCTCCCCCCTCCCCTCAGGGTGGGGGGGGGTAGGTTCTTGCGCATTAGAAGACATCAGCGGGGTCCACCTTCTTCACCTTGCCCACCGCGAGCAACCCAGACGCAACGCACATCACGACCGTCAGTCCCAGAATCAGCGAGAATCGCCCCGGCGTGAGCACGAGCGGCAAGCCGGTGATCTCGGTGAGGAGGAGATACGTGCCGGAAGTCACCAGCATACCGGGGACGAAGCCGGCCGCCGCGAGGATCAGCGATTCTTGCAGCACGACCCAGCTCAGGTAGCGGTTCGAGTAGCCGATGGCCTTGAGCGTCGCGTATTCGGGCAAGTGGTCGGCCACGTCGCTCGCGAGAATCTGGTAGCAGATCACCATACCCACAACGAAGCCCAACAGCACGCCGGCCCCGAACGCGAACCCGATTGGCGTGTTCTTCCACCAGAAGCTCTTCTCGCGAGACACCAGATCGTCGCGCGTAAGTACCAGCACGTCACCGCCCTCCGCGAACTTCTTTTGCAGTGCGGCCTTCACCGCTTTCGGGTCGGCTCCAGGGTCGAGTTTCACGAGTCCGATGTCGCACTCTGCCATCGGTTCCGCCAGGTAGTACGGTTCGCGCACCCACTTCTCGAACGTGCGGTCGCTCACCACCACGCTACCGTCGGTGCCGAAGTCGAAGCCCATCTCGAACCCGGCGACGAGCCTGATGTCGCGGCCCGCGAGTTCGGTGCGCACGCCGGGTTCGAGTTTGCCGAACACCGTTTCGCCCGGGTGGTTCGTCTGGTCGGGGTGCGCGCGGCTCTTGCGGTCGTAGAGTGCGGTGCCGGGCGTTTTCAGTTCCCTCCAGTGCTCCGCGGTCACGCCGGGCAGGTCGAGTACGTCCGCGTTTGGATCGACGCCGATGACGCGCACGCGCCGCGTGTTGGTGCGATTCGTCGGGTCGTTCGCGGTGTGCCGAAGGGACGCGGTGGAATACTCCACGTACACCGGCGTGATGCTCTTCACGCCGGTAATGCCTTCCGCTTCCGCGACCCGCCGGCGTGACACGCCTTCGCGAAACAACAATGATGCCTTATTGGGGTTGATGAGAACGATGTCGCCTTTGAGCCGTTCGATGAGCACGGTGTTGCTGTCGAGCATCGCGTTCATGATGCCGTACTGCACGCCCATGAGTACCACCGCGAACCCAATGCCTGACGCGAACAGCGCGAACCGCACCTTGTCGTGTGCGAGGTTCTTCCAGGCCAGGGGTACGGGTGGGGGCTGGGGCATGTGGTCTTAATCGTAGTCATCACGCTCCGCGTGATGTTGCCTTCGCAGTGCAGGTGCGATTCGAGTAAAAACCGTTATCGCTGCCGGGGGTCGCGGACATCACGCGGAGCGTGATGTCCGCGATTAAAACAAATCCGCCGGGTCGGCGGCGTGGACCTTTCGCACGGCCAGCAACCCGGACGCGAGACACATGAAACACGTCAGCGAGAGTACGCCCCCAGCCGTTTCGAGCGTCATCGCGGTCGGGATGCCGCCAAAGTTGCTCGCAAGGTAATACAGCCCAATCGCTGCGACAACACCGGGGGTGTAACCGAACACCGCGAGCAGCACGGCCTGCCACAGCACCACACCCGTCAGATATGGCGGACGGTAGCCAAGCGCCTTCACCGTTGCGTACTCGGGCAGCATGTTGCGGATGTCCGCAGCCATCATCTGATACACGAAGATGCTGCCAACCACGATCGCCAGAATCACCGCGACGAGTAGGAACTGCCCAATGGAAGTAAGCCGCAGCCAGTAGTTGCGTTCGTCCGAGTTGATCTCGGCGCGTGTGTACACCTTCACGTCATGCGGCAGCGTGCGCCGCAATTTTTCCCGAACCGCAACAGGGTCTGTGCCCGGCTCCAACTGAACCAAACCGAAGTGGACCGCGTCGCGCGGGCGCATCGCGTACTTTGCGTAGGTCTCGTCGCTGGTGAGCAGCATACCGTTCCAACTGAAGCCGGTGCCGAGGTCGAACCCGCCGACCACGCTCGCGCGCTGGCCGTTCACTCGCACCGCCTCGCCGCCTCGCCCATCTGGAGGGATCGCTTGCAGTTTGTCGAGGTCGCCGAAGTCCGGTTTGGATCGGCGGTCGAGCAGGAACGTGTCGAGTTGTTTCAGCTTCCGCCCCGCGTCGATCGCTTCCTCTTCCGAAGTGAACGCGCCGCCTTCGCCCACGACAAACGCTCTGTGCAGCCGGTCCGGCGGGGCCGCGACGATGTTGATGCTCAACTGCCCGCCCGGTTCAGTCGTGCCGAACAGCGACTCCTGACGCGGCGCCCGCCACCCCGCGACGCCGAACGAGATGGGAATCACCTCTTTCACGCCATTGACGCGTGCCTGCTCGACACGCAACTGCGGGAACTCCGGCGCGCGGCTCAGGTCGAGGTATTCGCCAGACGTGATCAGCAGGTCGAACTGGAGCTTGTCGTAGAGCATGGTCGCGGTGCGGCCGACGCCGCCGAGCATGCCGAGTTCCATGAACACGAGGACAACAGCGAACGCAACCCCGGCCGCGGCGATGAACGTCCTCGCTCGCTTGTGAACCAGATTCGCCCACGCGAGCCGAAGAGGGGTCATGGCTGCTTCTTCTTCGTTCCGCCGCTCGCGGCGGCGCACATCACTTCGGCACGAACGCGACTGTCACTTGCAACCCCACGAAGCGCCCGGCACCCGCGGCACTCGCGTCGTCGAGGTGAACGATCACCTCCACCACACGCCGGTCGGCGTCCTCGCGCGGCCCCATCGCGAACACCTGGTTCCGCGAGATCATCCGCGTGATGTCGGCTTCGGAGCGGACCACGCCCTTGAGCGCCTTCGGCAGCGCTGGGTTTGTGACCTCCGCGGTCACGGGCCCGCCGCGCACCCACGACGCGAGCCGCTCCACGTCGCTCTCGTACACCTCCGCGACCGCCGTCATCTTGCCGAGTTCCGCGAGTTGCAGGATCGGTTCCATACCCGTCGGCTGGCCCTCGCGCCCGGTTACCTTGAGTACGGTGCCGGTCACCGGTGATTTGAGAATCGTCATCGCGCACAGTTGCTCTGCGATCGCGACTTTCTCTTTGGACGACTCGATTGGCGCGCGGGCAAGCGCTTCCTCCAACTCCGCTCTCGCCGCGTCGATCTTCGCCTGGGCTGCCTTTTCCGCCTCCTCGTAGGTGATCCGGGTTTTGTCGCGTGTGGCCTGTGTCGCGGCGAGTTCGGCGTTGGCCTGCGCCTGAAGCAGTTCGACACGCTCCATGTCCTCAGCCGCGGTCTTCAAACTCTTCAGCCGCTCGACTTGCTTCGCGGCAGTCTTCGCTTGAAGCTCAACGGCCTTGAGTTTCGCGTCGATCGCGGCAAGATCGCTGACCTTGTTCGCTTTCGCTTGATTGAGTTCTGCTTCGGCGGCCCGAATCCGCTTCTCGCCGGACCGCTTGCCCGCGTCGCGCGCGGCCGTCACTTCCTTGAGTTGCGTCTTCGCGACCTGAACTTCGAGTTGCCGGTCCTTGTAGCTCGCGAGTTCGGCGATGGGGTCGCCGGCCTTCAGCAGCGAACCGGGCGCAACGGGATAGAGCTTCGCAATGCGGTCACCGGGCGGCCCGAATACCGGAACGACACCGCCTTCCGGTTGAAGACGCCCGAGCGCGGTGACGCGGTCGCGTGGCGTGGGACCGGTGTTGGCGTTCTGATCAGGTTTAGCGTCTGGTTTGTTGGCGCGACCCCCGACGAAGTAGCCCGCGACGCCGCCGGCCGCGAGCGCGACCAGCATGATGAGCACCGTGGTCAGCGCGTTACCGGTGCGTGCGTGCGGCATGTTACGCCCCGATCGGCTTGACGACTTCGCTCGCGGCGAGCGACCACCACACGATTTTACAGATGATGTGGATGGCCTGATCGACGTGCAACGAGTACCACTTCTCGCACTTGCCGTAGTCGGTGAACCAGTGGATCACGGTTTCCGCCAGCGCGAGGGCCGCGACCACGTTCCAGTCGAATTTCATCCAGTGGAAAATGACGCCGACCGCAGCCCCGTGTAGGAGCGCGTGCGAGGTGAGCCAGTAGTACCATGGCACGCTCACCGCAATCGGGCTGGTGGACTTCGGGCACTTGCACACCGCCATCGAATCGTTTTGTAACGAATAATCCATCAGCGCGTGCGCGGCGATCAAGAAAAAGAGCAGCGCGAATAACATGACATTCAGCCCGTGAGATTGTTAATTCTACCAGGTTGATGAGTGGCTCAGGCAATAGGCGCGGCTGAAACCGGCTTGCGGATTATGCGGCTCGCCAGCACAGCCGCTACGAGTAGTCCGGCCGACAGGTAAAAGGCCCCGTCCCACTGTCCGGTTTCCCGTTTGATGTACCCGGCGAGTTGCGGAACGAAGAACGCGACGCCCCAGCCCGCGAACACCAGTCCGTAGTTGAGGCCCAAATTCTTCGGGCCGTAGTAGTCGGCCGTCATCGCCGGCATCAGCGCGAGCGAGCCGCCATACTGCCACGCCATCACGCCAATGATCGCGAACAGCATCAGGACGTTCTTCTCCGCAATCACCCAGGGTGCGATGAAGAGGCACACGGCAGAAACCATCCCGTTGAGCGCGTAGGCATTTAACCGCCCGATGCGGTCGGAGTATCGCCCGGTGCCGATGCGCCCGGTCGCGTTCACGACGCCGATGAACGTGACGAGTAGCCAGGCGTTCTCGGCGAAGAACCCCGTTTTGCCCGCGGCGTCGGTGAGCAAAGACTTCGCGTTCGCGATGACTAGCAGTCCCGACTGCGCCGAGCCGATGAACAGGAACACCAGCGCGTAGAACTGCCACGTACGGAGCATCTGATTCGCGCTGAAGTCGATGCGTGTGCCCGCAACAGGGGGCGGCAGTGCGCCGGTCGCCCCAGGCGCCGGCGCAGGGGCCACGTATCCGGCCGGTGGTGGGTTGAGCAGTTGACCCGCGATCACCACCACGACCGCGAACAAGATACCCAGCCCCACGAAACTGCCGGTCAGCCCGTGGTTTCTGATGAGGTAGTCCGCGAGCGGTGAGATGTAGACGGCCGCAGCCCCGTACCCGGCGACAACCAGCCCGACAATCAGCCCGCGTCGGCTACTGTGGAACCACTTCACCGCGGCGGGCGTGGCCGCGGCATAGCCGAGGCCCATGCCGATTCCGCCAAACACGCCGAACCCGATCACCAACCCTTCATAGCTCTTCATTAGACCCGCGATGATGCACCCGGCCGCGAGGAACAGGCCGCCGAGCGTGGCACCGATCTTCGCCCCATACCGGTCTTGCAGGCGCCCGCCGGGGATCATGAACAGCGCGAACACGACCCCACAGATGGCGTAAGCCCACGTGCCTTGCGCGTCGTCGAGGTACGTCCAGCCCGCGTTCAGCCCTTCCATGGGTTGGCCGTACTTCGACTTGTCCGACGGCACGAGCGCGGCCTTCCAAACGCTCCAGCCGTAGAGGATGCCGAGACACAGATTGACGGCCGTGCCCCCGGCGGTCACCGCCCACGCTCGCGCCGGAACGGCTGTCATTCGCGAATCTCCAGAGTGAGCCGCCGATAACGCAGATGAAAGGCACGATAAAGACGGAACGCAGAATGGCCACAAAAAGAAGAGGGTAAGAGGACAGAAGGCAGAGGACAGAGCAGATCAGAAGAGCAGAACGAGAGCCGTTTAGCGTTCGACCCGCGGGGGCGAAGTGTTCTGGATTCCAACGGCTCATTCGCCGGTGGGTTGAACGCTCACTGGCGTCTTCTGCCCTCGGTCCTCTGTCTTTCCTACCCCGCCGGGTGCTGATACCCGGTGCGGTACGGGCGCTTCAACAGCTTGTTCGCCTCGGCATCGTTCACTACTTGGTGCTTCGCGGCGTCCCAGGTGAGCGTGCGACCGAGGCGCATGGACAGGTTCGCGAGGATGCAGCTCGCGGTGGAGATGTGCCCCTGCTCGATGTCCGCGACCGGTTTCGTGCCCGCGGCGCGCGCGTTCAGGAAGTCGATCATGTGGCCGCGAATCGCCGACGCGACGTGCCGCTCCAGGTCTTTCTCCGTGCGGTCGTCGGGGAACTTGTCGTCCTCGATCACGGCCTTGCCGCTGAGGATTGGGGTCGTCTTGTTGAGGTGGAAGAACTCGTACTTGTGAACGCTGAGTTTGAGCGTGCCCTTCTCGCCGTAGATGACCGCGCCCCACGGGTATTCGCGGTCGGCCGGGTCGCCGTAGGTGCGGTGGTTCCACACCACCGGGAACGCCGGGAAGTCGAACGTCGCGGTCTGCGTGTCCGAGATGTTCGACTTGCTCTCCTTCTGCACCAGGATGCCGCCGGTAGAACTGACCTTCGTCGGCCAGCCGAGGTTGAACATCCAGCGCACCATGTCGAGCATGTGAATGCACATGTCGCCGACGATGCCGTTGCCGTACTCGTTGAACGCGCGCCACCAGCGGCGGTGCGGAAGCGGGTCGCCCTTCGCGTCGGGGTACTTGGGTGAGTCGTAGGGCCGCAGCGGGGCCGGACCGGTCCACGCGTCGTAGTCGAAGTAGTCCGGCACCGGCGAAACCGGCGGGCTGGCGTTCGCGCGCATGTGGTAGTAGCAATGCACCTTCGCCATGCCGATCTTGCCGAGCAACCCCGGCTTCACGATCCGTTCGAGCGCTTCGATCAGGTGTGGCGTGCTGCGACGCTGCGTGCCGACTTGTACGGTGCGCCGGTTCCGGCGGGCCGCGTCGAGCATCGCCTTGCCTTCGAGGATGTCCACGCTGATCGGCTTCTGGACGTACACGTCGGCCCCGGCTTCGACGGCCGCGATCATCGCGAGCGCGTGCCAGTGGTCCGGCGTTCCGACGATCACGACATCGAGGTCTTTCTGCGCGAGCATCTCCTTGTAGTTGGTGAACGTGCGAGGCTTCCCGTCCTTGGTGTTCGCGCGTGTTGCGACGACATCGGCCGCGTCCGCGAGCATGTTCTTGTCCACGTCGCACAGCGACACGACGTTGGTGGGCGCGACCTGCATGAGCCGGAGCAGATCGCACTTGCCGTACCAGCCGCACCCGATCAGCCCGGCGCGGATGGGCTTCTGTAGCGGTGGCGCGGCGAACAGGTGCGGCGAAGCGGCGACGACCGCGCCGCCGGTCGAGGTCGTGAGAAAGTCGCGTCGGTTCACTGTGGGACTCCGTGTGTTGAGAGTGTACCACAGCGTAAGGTGCGAACCGCGCGGCGCAAACCGAAAAGCAATGAGTAACCGGTGAGACGGAACCGGACGCTTACTTCAATAGCAACCACGCCACCAACCCCGCGACGCTCACCAGCACCGATGCGGCGCCCGCTGCCGCGAGCAGTTTCGCCCGCTTCTTGGCGCGCGAAGGATGGCGCGCGAAGGCGAAGCAGTTCGAGCAGTGAGTGGACGGAATCGGTTGGCGCGGTCCGGCCGGTGTTCTGCTTCTCCGAAGAATCCACGGGAATGCACGGATGGTTCTTCGTCTTGCTCCGTTACCGCGCGGCGACTATACCAAGTGTTGTTCGCGCGACGCCGAATTGCGAGACCGCATAATGAGTTTCTCGTCGTTTCACATGTACTTCGATGACTTGGAAATGGGCCAGGAGTGGACGTCTGGTGGGCGCACGGTCACGGATGCGGACATTGTCAACTTCGCCGGGTTCAGCGGCGACTTCAACCCGATCCACATCGACCACGAGTACGCCAAGGGCACACCGTTTCGCCGGCCCATCGCGCACGGGTTCGCGGTGTTCTGCATTGCGAGCGGACTGGGCATTATTTCGCCGCCGGTCCGCACCATGGCGATGCTTCGCGTCGTCGGGTGGAACTTCAGCCTCCCGGTGTTCATCGGCGATACCATTCACAACGTGAGCCGCATAAAGGCGAAGACGCTGCGCGGACGCGGACGCCGCGGCGAGGTGCTCTGGTATCGATCTGTTGTCAACCAAGATGGCAAGGTGGTTCAGGACGGCGAGGTGATCACGCTCGTCGAGTGCCGCACGCCGGCCCGCGAAGCCGCCGCCCGCGTCTCCGAACCTGCCCCCACATCGAACAACACCGGACCCGCCTGACTTCATACAAGACGATTCACCGCGGAAACTGCTAAACGGCCGCAGAGGAGAAGCCAGGCCCTCGGAACCTGCTTCTCCTCTGCGGTCTCTGTGTTCTCTGCGGTGAATCCTTCCTCCGATACCGCTTTCCCGGGACTGTTCGTATCCGCTTCGCGCCGCGCATCGAGGGCACACTGGGGATGGCGCAGTAAGATCACCACGTGTAGGGTCGACACGGTCTCCGCTTCGCACGGGTGGGCCGTCCCACCCTACAAAGCTAGGACTCGCTTATGCCACGCGAATTCGACCTGATTGGCCTCGGTAACTCGCTGGTCGATATTCTCCTCGAACTCAGCGACGCGGAGTTTAGCCCGCTTGCGTTCGAGAAGGGAACGATGCGCCTTACCGAACACGACGAACAGCAGAAGTTGCTCGCCGCGTTTCACACACGCGAACCGCGGCTGGTTAGCGGCGGGAGCGTGGCGAACTCCGTCATCGCGTGTTCGCAACTCGGCGGCAAGGGCGCGTTCATCGGCTGCGTCGGCGACGACCGCTACGGGCTGCACTACACCGAAGAGTTCGCGGAACTGGACATCGACTTCGCGAATCCGCCGCTCGTTGGCGAAACCACTGGCACTTGCGTGAGCATCATCACGCCGGACGCCGAGCGTACCATGCGTACTTGCCTCGCGGTGTCGAGCCACCTCGCGGACCGGCACGTCCCCGTGGCGAAGATCGCGGCCAGTGAATGGTTGTTTGTCGAAGGCTACATCTTCGCGAACCCCGCGACCGGCCAACTCGCGATCCGCGAATCGCTCAATGCGGCAAAGGCTGCCGGGACGAAGGTCGCACTCACATGTTCCGACGCGTTCATACCGCAGGCGTTCGGCGACGCATTCAGCGACGCGCTCAAGCAGAGCGATCTACTCTTCTGCAACGCAACCGAGGCGATGGCCGTCGCGGGCGGAGCCACCGCGGAAGAGGCGTTCGCGAAATTGAAGGGCGTGGTGCCGAACGCGGTGGTGACCGACGGTCCGAACGGAGCGTTCGTGCGCTACGGCGGAGCGGAGTGCCACGTGCCCGCGTTCGCGTGCAAGCCGATCGACGTGACCGGCGCTGGCGACATGTTCGCGGGCTCGTTCCTGTACGGCATCACGCACGGCGTCCCGGCGGCGCGGGCGGCGCGGGCCGCGAACTTTCTTGCGGTGAAGGTCATAACGCAGATTGGCGCCCGGCTCCATCACGGTGCGAAACATTTTTGGCAAGAGGCGCTCACGTAGCCGAGCGTAACCAGTGGGAAGAACACGAACGTTCATTGGCATCGACACCGGCGATGCGATTCGCGCAAGCGCCGTCGCGCTCCAGAAGGAGCTGGCGAAACTCGGCGCCGAGGTGAAATGGGTGACGCCCGAGAGCATGCACGTAACGCTGTTGTTTCTCGGCGAAGTAGACGATCGCGAGTTGCACACGGTCTGCAAGGTCGTAAAAGCGGTGGCGGCGGGCGAATCGCCGTTCTCGCTTCGCGTGTCCGGCGTGGGAGCCTTTCCGACTGCGCGGCGTCCGAAGGTGTTGTGGGGCGGCGTCACAGACGGCGCAGAACCGCTCCAGCGGCTTTACACGGCGCTTGAAGAAGAGATGTTGGAACTCGGTTGTTACCGCACAGAGGAACGCGGGTACACGCCGCACCTCACGCTCGGTCGAGTGAACACCGCGGAGGCCGGTTTCGCGATTGCGGCCGAACTCCCCAAGAGAATGACGTGGCAAGGCGGTCGGGTAGCGATCGAGGAGGTGTTGGTGTACAGCAGCGAAATGGACCGCGACGGCCCCGTGTACACGGTGATCGGCCGCGCACCGCTAACCGGAAAACCGACCTGACTTGTCCTGCATCGTCGCCCGTGGAAGAATGAACCGCACGCGCCCGTAGCTCAACTGGATAGAGCTTCCGCCTTCTAAGCGGAAGCGTGTGGGTTCGAGTCCCACCGGGCGTATTGACCGAAAACCCTTCAGCCGAAGCGTTTCACGCTTACCCCGGTATGCTCCGGGCGCGGCTTCCGAACGATGGTTTTGTGGAATCGTTCCACGAAACCCTTCGAGGAACCGCACCATGCCCCGGCCCCGCAACGTTGTCCCCACCTACACGCAACACAAACAGTCCGGCCGCGGTCGGCTCATCTGGACCGACACCGCCGGTGTTCGCCACGAAAAGTTGCTCCCCGGCGAGTACGGCAGCGAAGAGTCGCTCGCGGCGAAGGCGCGTCTGGAACTGGAACTCGCGACCAGTCCGACACGCAACCTTGTCACTTCCAACGACATCACCGTGGCCGAGCTGCTGGCCGCGTACCTCACGCACGCCGCGCGCTACTACGTCGATGCCGAAGGCAAGCCGACGAAGGAGCTCGGAAACATGAAGTCCGCGATCAAGCCCATGCGCGAACTCTACGCGGACACGCTCGCGGTGGAGTTCGGTCCGCGTGCTCTCGCTGCCGTTCGGCAACGCATGGTCGGCCTGGATTGGTGCCGCTCGCTCGTGAACCATCAAATCGACCGCATCCGCCGCGCGATGAAGTGGGCTGCAAGCGAGGAACTCATTCCGGTGACGACCTACGAAGCCCTCCGCACGCTGGCGGGATTGCGTCGCGGGCGCACCGAAGCGAAAGAAAGTGAACCGGTCAAGCCCGTGCCGGACGAGGTGGTGAAGGCTACACTGCCGCACCTGCCGCACCACGTCCGCGTCATGGTGGAGCTGATGATGCACACCGGCATGAGGCCGTCAGAAGTGTGCGCGATGACCTTCGGTCAGATCGACCGCGGCAGCGATGCGTGGACGTACCGGCCCGCGAAGCACAAGACCGCCCACCACGGCAAGGGGCGCGCGATCCCGCTCGGACCGAACGCTCGCGCCGTTCTGACCGCGTTCTTGGCGGGTCGCGTGCCGGAACCGAACGAGCCGCTCTTCTCTCCGCGCCGCGCACGCGAAGAACGGTTCACACGGCTCCGCGAGAACCGCAAGAGCAAGGTGCAACCGTCGCAAACGTCGCGGAAGAGGTCGCAACCGAAACGGCTCCCCGCGATGACGTACACACCGAACGTGATCGCGCACGCCGTCGCTACAGCAGCGAAGAAAGCGAAAGTCTCGCACTGGCACCCATACCAACTCCGCCACAGTTACGCGACGAAAGTGCGCAAACAGCACGGGCTGGAAGCGGCCGGTGCTGCGCTCGGGCACACGCGGATGAGCGCCACCGAAATCTACGCCGAACGCGATGAACAACTGGCCGCGACCGTCGCCGCGAAGATCGGGTAAGCGTCATGCAAGCGAAGCCGGTCTATGCACCCCACGCAATGCGCTGGTATACTTATTTCCATTGTGTCGCCGCCCAACTGCAAACGAGCGGTTCGCGGGCGGCCGAAACTGGTAGGAGGTGTCACCAGTTTCGGCCGACGGCCCAGTTCCGTGGGTGCATCGCATGTCCACAGATGTGTTGCGTCGAAACATTACTCGCGAACTGGACCACCTTCGTGCTCTCCAGAGTCGCGGACTTGCGCCGGTGACCTGCGTATTCTCGCGACTCGAGGGGGAGTTGCCCGGTCGTGGCTTCCGCCCGCGATTCTCCCCGCTTCCGTTCCAAGAGGGATGGCCCCAGGAAACGGTGATGACCGATGCCGTGTTTCACCCCTCTCTCCAGGTCACCGATCCTTACGTTTATGCCTCGCACTGGACCGGACATGGGGGGAATCATGTCACCGTGTTTACTTCTGCCCCTCGGCCGTTCGCCTCCTTTGAAGCGGTGAACTGCCCGCCGCTGAACGCCACTTCTCTCGTTGACCAACGCAACCCGGTCTCCGAAGCGATCCAGGTAGCGCGTCAAGTTGGCGAACGGTTAGCGCCGCTCGTCCGAGGACTCCCCGCACAACTCGCTGAACGTCTCGGTTTCGTGGGGGCGCTTCGGCCGAGCGATTGGGTCGAGATACTCTTTCATCTGGGGTGGCACTTCCCCGACCACGGGATCGACGCCGGTCGGTTCCGCATTCTGGCAGCCTCGGAAGAAGCGCCTTGGGACTTCCGATGTCCGGAACCGGAACTCCAACTCGGCGGGGTTCGCGTTTCCCCAGATGTGTTCCCGGGGGTGGTCGTCAGCCGGCTCGGGGAGGGGTCGGACTTTCTGACGGCTTCGGTGAATGCTTTGCTTTTAATCCTGGAAGCTCTCGACGGGATTGAGCGAGTCGCAGAGCCAAAACCGGGCGCCGAATTTGGCCGTCTACGCGACACTTTCTTGCGGTTAGCGGTGGCGCACTCTCACTTCCCACGGGAGTTGAGCGCGCGGGTACTCCGGCTGGCGGATAGTTTCCGCACACCGCCGGCGACCGAATGGGCGGGCATCGAGCGCGGCGGGGACGGGTGGGGCATCCCGCACTTCTACGTCCTCTCGCACTTGTGCGCGAACCGCGTGGTTTGTGTTCTCCGTGGACCGGGTTGGGAGACGTTCCAGGAACTCGCCAACCGAGCCGGGGCGCTCTTACCGTGTTGGCCAGCGCAACCTTATCCAGCGGTTCTGAACGATGTGGGGGCGTTTGCTCGCTACTGCGACACCGCACGGTTCCCGTGGGCGGGTGTCGCCTGTGAGGTGTGGAACGGTGGGATGGTGACCGACCACCGCGGGAACGTGGAACGCTGGCTCGGCTTGGTCTTCGGGTTGCTAATGGCCCACCGCCTTGAACACCTTACCTTGGTCACCCGGCCGGAAGATGTAACACACAGTGTTGGTGGCGAACCAGTCAACGCGATGCTGACACTGCGCGGAATGAATCTGTTCGCCGCAAGTGCCCTTGCGATTGAATTGGCTGGTCTGGTTCCCATCCAAATGATCGCCTCGAACAACTTTTCCCCTGTTCCGCTTGCCGCGTCTGGAGAGGCTTCACCTATGTCAGCACCGGAACCTCAGACTCTGGTCGAAGATACGAAACGCGAGTTGGTTCACCCCACGCCAACGGTGGCGAGGCTGCCGGCGGCAGAAGCGCAGCGGTTGAGTGACTTGGCGCGTGAAGAGTACGCAAAGAGCAGTCGCGACTTCACATTAATCGCAGTCCCGTGTACCCAACTCGACAACGGGTGGGGATTCCGACAACACCCGTGCGAACCCGATTCGCCGGACGCTGGCCAGTTGCGGGACGGCCACTTCTATTGGCCGCTGCGATGTATTTCGCACCTCGGCTCGGCGACAATCGAGGAGTTGGGGAGTTTCTTGTTCGTCGCAGAGGGGCGGAACGGCGACGTTGTCCGTCGTTTCGGCGATTTCGCTGGTCAAGCCGGCGCCGCGTTACGAAGCGCGGCTCCCCCCTGGCTCGTGATGAATCGAGCACTCGATGCACAGACCCTTTGGGTTGCCGCAGCGTTCTTCCTCTCCCCCACCGCTCGACGGATGACGAGACAACACCCAACGGGTCCGTGCTTTCTTGATAATCCTTGGGCCGCAGCAATCACTGTTTTGGGAGACATTCCCGCATCGACTCCTGATTCAAGTGGGGCGCCACCAAACGAGAATAATCCTGCGCCTCGCGTCCGTTGTGAGGAACCCGACCGATCGGTGTATCTGGATGGCAAACGGATCGTTGGCGAGGTGGAACTGGCCCTGTTCCGATTCTTCCGAGTGATCGCGGAAGCCTACCCCGATCCAATTCGGTTCAAGGAGATCCAACGTCGCGCGCCCGGCCTTCACGGTAAACATCGCACTCGCGATTTGAAAGACCGACTTCCCTCTGCCCTTGCCAACCTTGTGCAGTCGGGAAAGCACGGTTACCTCCTGAAGTTGCCCGCGCCAAAATAGTACATGACTGTTCACGATGTGTGAACAGACCGTGTACGCACCCGCCGGCTACGGTTCATCGAGTCGCAAACTTTGCGAGGAGGTGAACCGTGGCCGATGTCGTTTCCAAAGCTGAAACTGTTCAACCAGTGTTGGCCGAGATCAAGGCGGGCGAGGGCTTGTCCCTGTCCGCCGCTGGCCGGTTGTTCCCCGGTCACCGCGGCGGCAAGTCCGTCGATCCGAGCACCGTGTTCCGCTGGGTGACCAAAGGCACGCGGACACACGGCGGATCTGCTGTGAAACTGGAAGCCGCTCGCGTTGGCGGGCGCTGGCTCACTTCCCAAGGCGCCGTCGCGCGGTTTGTCGCCGCGCTCACCGAGGCCGCCAACCCCACGTCCACCACTGCCGCCGCGCCCGCGACGCGCACCCCCGTTGCTCGCAGTCGTGCGGTTGAGAAAGCCGTTGCGACCCTGAAGGCGATGGGTGCTTAACCAATTCTTTTCACCAAACGCAATCGGCCCGGGGCACCGCATCACTGACGCCCCAGACCGATCGGAGGAACCAATGGAATTCAGCGTAACGAGCGGCACGGGCGATTGCAAGCCCGGCCGCCTGCTCCCGCAGCACCTTGCGGACTTGCAGAACTCCGGGTTGCGCCCCGACATCATCGCCGCTTGCGGCGTTTATTCGGAGAGTGACCCCGCCCGCGTGAAGGCACTGCTCGGCGGCTACTTGAGTGCGAAGGCCGCTCTCGCAATGGGGCCGTGCCTCGCGTTCCCGTTCTTCGCTGCCGACGGTGCGCCAGCGACCTGGCTCCGGCGCGACGAAAAGACCGGAAGCGAAACCACGCTGCCCTTCGTGCGGTTCAAACCGGACCGACCGCGCACGTCGAAAGGACGGGTCATCAAGTACGAGTCCCCGCTCGGCAGCGGGAACCGCGCCTACTTCCCGCCCGGCGTCGGCGCCGTCCTGACCGATCCCACGAAGGAATTGTTGCTCGTCGAGGGCGAGAAGAAGGCGCTGGCCGGAACGCAGGACGGGTTCCCGACGATCGGGCTGTCCGGCGTTTGGAACTGGACACTGAAGCGCCCCAAGAACCCGACGACCGGACGCGGGACCGGGCCGCGGAAGTTGATCGACGACCTGGAGAGCGTGAACTGGAAGAACCGCAAGGTCACGATCGTCTTCGACTCCGATCTGAAGGAGAAACCATCGGTAGAGTGGGCGCGTTGGCACCTGGCACAGGTTCTCGGCGAGCGCGGGGCCGACGTGCGGGTTGTCGATCTGCCTACTGGTGACGACCGCGCGAAGTGCGGCCTGGACGACTTCTTGATTGCGCACGGTCCGGCCGCCTTCCGGTTGCTGCTGGACGCTGCCGAACCGCCGCACCGACCTGCGGGCGAAGCCGGTTGCGACCGCCGCACGGTCGTGCTGGGCGAAGACGAACACCGGGTCAACGACGAGGTGGCCGCGCAGCTCGCCCGCGACCGCACGGTCTACCAGCGCGGCGGCGAGTTGGTCCGCGTGTCCATCGAGGCGCCGCCTGAAGACGGACCGTGCATTTCAGTCGCCCCGCGTATCGAGTCGATTCCGTCGCCGGCGCTTCGCGACATCATTTCCCGGCGCGTCGACTTCATCCTGATGACCGCCGAGGGCGAGAAGCCAGCACACCCGCCGGGGTGGTGCGTGAACGCGGTTGGCGCCCGTGGCAGTTGGCCCGGCGTTCGTCCGCTCACGGGTGTGGTGTCGTTCCCCGTTGTCCGGCGCGACGGCACGATCTTGACCGATGCGGGGTATGACACCCGCACGGGGCTGTTTCTCCACTGGCTCCGACCGCCGTTGCCGATCCCAGAGCGCCCGACACTCGCCAACGCGAAGGCGGCCGCGGCCGAACTGTTGGACGCGGTGTCGGACTTCCCATTCGCGGCCGAGATGTACAAGGCCGCGTGGCTCGCGGCGCTCCTCACCCCGCTGGCGCGTCCCGCGTTCGACGGCCCAGCGCCACTGTTCTTGGTGGACGCCAACGTTCGTGCGGCCGGCAAAGGGTTAAGCCTGGAGGTCATCTCTCGCATCGTCACCGGCGACCCGTTCCCGGTCATCAGTTACCCCTCCAACCCCAAGGACGGCGAAGAGGAGTTACGGAAGAAGATCACGACGTTCCTGCTCTACGGCGACCGGATCGCGCTGTTCGACAACCTGACTGGCGCATTTGGAGACGGCACTCTCGACCGAGCGCTAACCGGAACCGAGTGGCAAGATCGCGTGTTGGGAAGCAACCGTCAGTTCCGCGGGCCGCTGACGGTCACGTTCTACGCGACCGGCAACAACGTCGCGATTCGCGCTGACACCGCCCGCCGCATCTGCCACGTCCGCCTGGAATCGGCACACGAACGACCCGAGGAGCGGGCCGACGTGAAACGCCCGCACCTTATCAAGTGGGTCACCGAGAACCGCGAGCGGTTGCTCGCCGGCGCTCTGACGATCTTGCGCGGGTACTTCGCGGCCGGGCGCCCGGACTTCAAGTTGAAGCCGTGGGGTTCGTTCGAGTCGTGGTCGGCGCTGGTGCGGAACGCAGTAGTGTGGTGCGGACTGCCGGATCCTGGCGAGACTCGCGTCGCCGTTCAGGAACAGTCCGACGAAACCGCTCGCGGGCTGCGTCAACTCGTCGCCGCGCTGGAACTGCTCGACCCTGATCGCACTGGCAAGACCGCGTCGGAGATCGTCAGCGCGGCCGAGGAAGGCTCGTCGCACACGCCCGAAGTTCGCGAGATGGTCCGCGACGCGCTGGAGATGCTCATCGGCAAGCCCGACGGTCGCAAGTTGGGCAACCGACTCCGCCACCTGCGCAAGCGAGTTGTCGATGGGAAGTATCTCGATCTGTCGGGCGAGGACACGAAGCGCGTCAACCGGTGGGCGGTGTTCGGCGCGGAGCAATTTCGCACGCGACCGGCGGGACATGCTCCACATACTCCACATCCGCAAGAACCGTCCGTGCCGCGACGTGAGGATGTGGAGGATGTGGAGGATGTGGTTCACCCTGATGCCGAAACGGAAGTTGCTGGGGCGCAGGCCAACGACGAGGAGTTGTTCTGATGACCACCTTGATGACCGCACCCGAACTTCTGGCCGATCTGACCGGGCGCGGGTTCACTGTCCGCACTACGAATGGGGCGATTGCCGTCACTCCGGCGTCGGCCCTGAGTACGGCGGACCGGGAGGCGATCCGAGAGCGTCGCGCTGAACTCCTCGGCATCTTGTCTGCGGGCGAAGTCTGGGACGCCGCGACCGCGAGCTGTTTGATGTTCGACGCCGACTCGCTCGTTGAGAGCCTCGGCGTAGACGGTCGGCACCCAGCGATCGCGAATGCGGCAGCAACAGCGGTCATCGCGCAACTGGCGCACGATATGACCGCTTTCCGGAACGCGATCTCGGAGTTTGTCGTGCTGGTTCGCAGGTTGGCGGCCGTGCGTTCTGCGCACAAAGCCGCTGGCGAGCGGTCGGAATGAGGGCTTCACCGCGCACAAACGTGCGGAAAAGTCCGGTGCATGTTTCTCGTCGGAAGTCCTTGTTTTTCTTTACCGTTACGCCAACTTGGTCGGTTCGCGATGCTGCATTTTCCCAAATGATTTCGGAGAATCGGAGGAGTGGCGATGGCTGGTTCAGGCAGCGGCTACCGGTGGTCGAAGAAGGCGCGCGTGGAAGGGTGTACCACCCTCGACACGTCAGACCTCAATCGAATGAAGTTGCTCATCCCCGGAACGAACAACCGGAGCGGTTCCCTGGAGTGGCGCCGCGGAGGACAGACCGAACCGTCTTCCACCGTGGGCTACCTGATTACCGTCGGTGAGACGAGCGGATCGCTTCGGTTGGATTACCAGATGACGCAGACGAAGGAGAAGTTTGATTACGCGATCCCGCTGGTCGCAACGTGTTGTCACCTCGGCGGGCGGCGCTGGTGGTTCATCTGCCCGCTGGTGCGCGGCGGTGTGGCGTGCAACCGGCGCGTGCGGAAAGTGTATCTGCGCGGCAAATACTTCGGGTGCAGGCGCTGCCACAACCTTGCGTACATGAGCAGCCAAGAGAGCGATTCGCGCGTGTACGCCGCACTGCGCCGCGGCGCGCACCTGCACGAGTTCGGGAACGTCACTGGGATGTCGATCTCGCAACTCGGGTTCGCGCTCAAGGTGCTGACCGCCGGGCAGAAGCGCCTCGACCGGATCGGCAAGCGGATCAACCGAGACACTCGGCGACGCGGACCGAAATGACACCCCACTTGCGAAAACCTCACGGGACCAACACATGACCACGCTCGCGAAGATCGAAGCAAACCAGCGCAACGGCCAACTCTCCACCGGGCCGCGCACGCTCGAAGGCAAGACCGCCGTCGCCCGCAACGCGACCAAACACGGCATCTTCGCGGCGCTGCCCGTGCTTCCGTGTGAGAACGCCGACGAATGGGAGGCACACCGCGCTGGTGTAGTTGCGTCTCTCTCGCCGGTCGGATTGCTGGAGGTGAATCTCGCGGAACGAGCAGCGTTGCTTCTGTGGCGGCTCCAGCGACTGGCCCGATACGAAGCCGAGATGATCGCGTGCGCGATGGAGGACGCGGAGGTGCCCCCGCTTCCACCGCCCAAGAACCCGGTTCCCCAACTGTTCCCGGCGCCACAACAGAAGACTCGCGAAGAACAACTCTGGGACATCCGCGAAGACCTGCGAGCCGCACGCCAAGAGTTGGCCGAAGTCATTCCGGCACAGGACTTCTTCGCCACCGAACCGAAAGCAAACACCGACGCGGTGGTCGCATTCGAGGTCGCCGAGAGTATTTTGGAAGCCGCGTGCGGGCGTGCCGAGGTCGCGGAGAACCTGCGAGCCGATCCGCCCGCGTTCGGCAGCAAGCCGTTTCTGAAGAAGCTCGGGTTTTCCGGTGCGGACGCGCGAACCGTGGCGTGGACGTCCGACCTGATCCAGCGCGGACTGACGGTCTACGCGCGTTTCACCGGAGAGGTAATCGAGCGGTTCACCGAAGGGGTGCGGGTCGATGTGGAACAGCGGGCCGAAGAGTTGACGCGAAAGGTCTGGCGCCTGGAACGCGAGGCTGCCGCAGTGGTGCGTTTGCTCGACGGTCGAACCGCTCGCAAGCAAGCCGCGCAGATGCTTCCCGGCGACGGGTGCGATGAGCGGATCGCGAAGTATGAACGCCACCTGCACTCGCTGCTCACCTCGACGCTTCACGAACTGGAACGACTCCAAGCACGGCGCGAGGGCGAAGCTGTTCCGCCGCCCGTTGTGGCCGACGTGAACGTGACAGTACTCACTGAGACGGATTGATGTTGCGGTGGCTTTGTTTTGGCGGACAGGAGCAGGCTGCACGCGGGAGCAAATGTCGGCCCTCGCCCATCCCGACTGCCGGCAACCGAACCGTCTGAAGAGCTGGTTCGTACTGAATTTATGACGGGCGGCCGTCTGTCGGCTGGCGAGGTTGGTCCGTTCAACCGATCTCCTCAAGCCGTTTCGAGTCCGTATAGTATGGTTGGTTAGAACGGGTTCGGGTATGTGCTTCCCGCACCAAGTTCGGTGCGGACCGAGGCGCTCGACCGCTTTGTTGGTGTGAGGAGACGATGGCCGACGCTCCCGATTACGCCAACCCGCCGATCGCCGAGTTGGTTCTGGGCGCGCAGTTCTCGCCGCTCACAAAACTCACGTCGGGGCATTTCGGGTTGTTCTGGAAGAGCTTGGGGGACGAGTGGACCGATCCCTCCGATGGCCCCTTGTTAGATGACAACTTCGAGCGGTTCGACGGGCCACGATGGGAGCAGTTGCCGAAACTTCAACTCCACTTCGGGCCGGTGCGGTTGCCGGGTCGGTTCGTAATCGGGCACCGGGACAAGCAACGTCTCCTTCAGGTTCAAGCCACCCGGTTCCATTTCAACTGGCGGAAGCGCGACGGGTTCTACCCGAGCTATCGCCGCCTGATCGCCGAGTTCGAGGAGACGTTCGCCCGCTTCGAGGCGTTCGCTCGCGACGCCGGACTCGGGTCCGTAGCCGTCAACCAATGGGAGATGACGTACATCGACGCCTTCCCACAGGGCGAATACTGGCAGACCCCAACCGACTGGCCCGCAGTCCTGCCTGGCTTGTTCGGCCCCCTTCCGTTGGCCGACGGACTGGTTCTGGAAACGCGCGCTGCCGAGTGGAACTGTGAGATCGCCCCGAAACGCGGGCGGCTGTACGTCGCGGCGCAACTCGGACAGACGCCCGACTCACAGAAGACGGCTCTCGTGCTCCATACGACGGCGCGCGGTCCCGTCGGGAAGGGCGGGGCCGACACCCTGCGGGCGGGACTCGACCTCGGCCACGATGCGGCCATCGAGACCTTCCTGCGGGTGACTTCCGACGAAATCAAAGCCCGATGGGGGAAGAAAACATGAGTACGATCACCCGATCCGCGACCGGAGCCGCCGCCTTCACGCGCGGCAACTCCGCGCCCCCCTGGGTACCCGGCGACTGCGCGTTCCACTCCGAACCGGCCGACGGGCCGGCGCGCACTTGGAACGATGTGATCGACGAACTACTCGCCCTGCGCGGGTTGGAGAACGACTGGGACGGCCAAGGCGCACAAGCCCCGGAACCGGCGCTGGTCGATACGGCGCTCGCCGCCGCCCTCGACTTCCGCTCGTCTGCGATGCCCCCAGCGGATCGGGCCGTCGCGGGGGTCAATGGAACGGTGTTCTTCGAGTGGTTCTCGCCGACGAAGTATCTGGAGATCGAGGTGACGGCACCCGGTCAGGTCGAAGGGCGCTGGGTGTACAAGGAATCGAATACGGTCGAAGAGTTCACCCTGTCCCGGTAGTCCTCTTACCGGGTCCGTTCGGCGGTGCGCGCATGAAGCCAGAGACGGACCCGATCGCCGACGACGAGTACCTGCTGCGCCTCGTCTGGCACGACCGGTTTACATCGAAGGTGCCGGTCATCTCCCCGCGGACGTTCGAGCCGCGAACCAAAGGCGACCACCCCGACGCCGACGGTCTGAGTCTCTTCCGCGAAGCATGCCTGCCCTCTCCGACCGACGCGCTCGCAGTGATCGCGGAAGACAAGCGAGCGCGGTACGGCATCGTGCGTATCCCCGTTGCGCGTCTCGCGGCACTCAACCTGACAGTAGCGCCCAGCCCAATCGACGCGGTTCCGGGACACGTCGTCATCCCCGAAATGAACAGCACGGCCTACCTTGATAAAGCGAACAAGGCGTTCTTCACGGCGACGCAACTACAACTCGCGCAGATCGCCAGCGACAACATCGCCCATCAACCTGCCGCCGAGTGACGTCCGCGCGCACCTACTCGTCGCTTTCCTCTTCTTCGGCCCCGAGCCGGTACTTGATGTCGTAGTTCACGATGAAGTCCAACTCCTCCGCCGTGAACCCGTAGTGCTTCGCCAGAAGCGCATCGATCTCGTCAACGATGGGCTTCCCGGTTTTGGGTTTGAACTTCTGATACTTGACCGCCCCGCCGACCTCGTAGTTACCACTCCCGATATCGGCGGTCTCTTCCAACCGCTTCATCAGCCGCGAAGATAGCGAGGCACAGTCTTTCACCCCACTGGCAAGCGAGTCTGTGAGCGGCAAATATCGCAGGTCAGAGGGATTGAAGTCTCGGCAGTTCGTGAGCGATTGGTAAATCCAGTAGTGGAGAGAACTGTTGAGACAGCAGAACACGGTGTCTCGCAACAGTTCACTTGCAAAGGATGCGCTGCTCTCACGGGATGACTGACCTGCCACACCGTCTCGCCAGAATTTCGGTGGCTGAAGAGTGAAGGTAAACCAGTGGCCCACGCCGGTTATCTTGTAGAAGATCTTGTGCTGGGTCTCGGCTGGCGCGAGCGTGTCCCCTATTCGCTTCGGAACCTGCGAGAGTTTGCGGAAGATACCCACCTCGACTTCCGAACGAAACTTTGGGACGACTGAACCTCCAGAGCAGTTTACCGGGGAGTACCAAACTCCTTGGAACAGCAAATCACGCTCAACTGAGTACCATTTGTGGTAGCGCGTCGTGAGGATGGTTGGCGAACCACCAGCCTGACGCTCGGCCAACAGGATTGCGAGCCGGGCGTGATTCATACCGTCGAACAGTTTGCTCGGCCGATCGTCGTAGGTTGAATATCATAGTTGGCGGGCACCGCTGGAAAGCACTTCACGAACAGATGACATCCGCTGCGTTGACACTATCGGAGCTTGAACGATGAACCCGAACCTTCCCACTGAGCGAAGGAGGGAAAAGCTACGTTCACTGCAGGGACCGTACAGATTGCCGCTTGGCAGCGTCCGGTAATTGAGGAGCGTGTACTGCTCTCTGACTTTGCTGTACTCCACATACGGCGGGTTGCCGATGACGACGTCGAAGCCGCCGTTGGTCATGATGCCGTAGAACTCGGCGAACCAGTGGAACGGCTTGTGGCTGTCGTGCCACTTCGCGTACTTCTTCTTGTCACTTGCATCGATGCCGTACACGCCCGCGAGGTAGCGGTCGAGCTTGTCGGTCGTTTCCCGCAGGCGCAGCCGCAATAACGGCTTCGACGCATTCTCCGCGTGCTGCTTGCTCGCGGCAGGCGCGTCATGGAGCGTCGTTTGGTACTCGCGGAAGGCGTCGAAATACTTCGCCAACTGCGCAACATCCTCCTCGACTTCCTCAATCTCATTGTCGTAATCCAGACCGCCCGCCTTCGCCTTGCGGATTTCGTGCGTCGTCGCGAAGCCGACGAGCGTGTTCCCGGGCCGGATGTTGAAGTCGATGTCCGGGAGCGGCTCGATGTCCTTCGCGCTCTCCACCTGCGACACCAGTTTGAGGAACAGGCGGAGTTTGCAGATCTCCACCGCCTCGTCCATGAGGTCCACGCCGTACAGGTTGTTCACCACCACCGAGCGGAAGATGAAGTACCGGCGGTTCGGGTGGCGCTTGGCTTCCGTCAGCACCGCGCGGAAGTCGGCGTGGCGCTCCTTCGCGTCGGGCTTGCCGGTCGCGTCGGCCTCGGTCACGAAGTCCTGCATGCGCTCCAGGCACGCGTCGTAGAGTGGTTCGAGGATGTTGAGCGCGGCGAACAGGAACGCCCCGGACCCGCACGTCGGGTCGAGGACCGTCACCGTCGTGAGCGTCTGGTAGAGCGCGAGGAGTAGGTCCGCGCCCTCGCACTCCTCGATCACGTCCGTGACGAACCGCACGATGTCCAGGTTGAGCGTGACCAGATCGTTGACCGCGGTCACGCGGCCGTCGCGGAGCTTCGCGCGCAGTTCTTCGCACCGCAGACGGCGAGCAACGTGTTCGCGCCAGGTCTCCGTGGGAAGCGCGAAGCCATCGGCGGCCGAGCGGTTCCAGCCGCCGCGCTTGCTCACGTCGGCGATCCCGGCCGCGATGTCGGGCGGCAGCGGCACATCGGTGCCGTGACGCACCGCCGCATAGATGTAGCGGTCGGGGTCGTCCTTCAGCATCTTCCAGACGGTGCCGCCCGGTTGAAACGCGACCGCGCACAATTCCTGCACGCGAGAGAGCACGAACGGCAGCAGCGCGTTGCGGGTGATGTACCCGGTGATGTCTTCCTTCGTGTAGTACGCTCCCATCTGCTTTTGGTTGATGTACTTCTCGAAGATGAACCCGAGCACGTCCGGGTTGATCTCGTTGTCCTTCTTCAGCGGGCGGTCGTCGAGGTGCCAGTCGTAGAGGTCGAAGAACTCGAACAGCTTGGTGAACGCCGCGTCGGGAATCTGAATGTCGGTGTTCGCGGCCTCCAGTTCGTGAACGTCGAACAGCCCGCCGTTGAGGTACGGCACGTCGCCGAGCAGCTTGTCGAACTTCTTGTCGCGCGCGTCCTTCTTCTTGCCCAGCCCCTCGTGGAACAGGCGCATCAGGAAGTGCTTGTAGAACGCACCGAACTTGTCCTTCCCCTGGTCCTTCTGAACTTCCGCGAGCTTGTTCCGCAGGTAATCGGGGTCGCCGTTGAGGAACCGCTTCTTCTGGATGAAGTAAACGAACATGAGCCGGTTGAGCATGAGCGAGGCGTACCACGCCCGCGACTCGTCCGGCAGCCCCTTGATGAACTTGAGGAACGCCGCGTGTTCCTTCTGGAACCGCTCGAAGAACTTCTTGGTGACCTTCTCGACATCGAGCGCCAACTTGCGGCGCTCGAGCGCGTCGGGCAGCGTGAAGGCTTCTTCCTCGTCGAGTTCGACCAGCAGGTGTTGCAGTTTCTGGGCGAGCCGCTCGCCGGTGTCGCCCGCGGCGAAGCTCTCCTGCCGACTGCGCGGCGGGCCGTTGCTCTCGCGCTTGACCCACAACCACGTCTGCCGGGTCTTGGTCGCGTCGGTGAAGATCAGGATGTTCTCTTGCGCGAGCTTCGCGACGTGGCGTTCGAGTTTCAACCGCGCCGCATAGTCGGGGAACCCGGCCGAAGCCGGCGCGACGCACTCGAAGACTTGCAGCCCGCGCTTCTCCGCGACCGACACGAAGTTGTAGGTCGCGCCGGCGAGTTCGATGGGAAAGCCCGCGCCCGGCTTGTCCCAACCGAGCTGGCTGATGAACAATTTGCGGAAGTCGAAGGCGCGCAGGTGTTGCTTGACGGCGTCGGCGTTGAACGGCATTGGGCTATGCTCCCGGCGCGGGGGCGACCAACCCCAGCGAACAGATGATCTGCGCCTCCTGCTTCTGCGACTCCTCTTCCACCACGCACAACTTGTCCTCTTCGCGCAGCGCGATGACCAGCGACGCGAGCGCGTCGTCCTCGACGCCGATGCGGAGCTGGCGGTTCAGGGTGTCGTTCGCGGTGGCCTTCAGTGGATAGCGGTAGATGTCGTCGATGGCCTTCTTGAGCGCGTCGGACTCGGCGACCAGCCCCTGCATCACCGTGCCCTTCGAGCGGCGGACGTAGTCCGTGAGCCGCTCGTAGGTCTTGAACCGCGCGCCGGACGGACGGCCGAGTTGCCCGCCGACCCGCTTGTCCTCCTCGACCACCATTACTACCGCCTGCTGAACGAGGGCGTGGTGGTTCTCCGCGCGCGGCACTGCGGGCGTACCCGGCAAACACGCCGCGGCTTTAAGAATGGCGAACTGCGACTCGGTCACGCTCTTGCCGGTGCTGTTCATCCAGACGAGCGCGTCGTTCCCTTCCGGCGTTCGCGTGTAGACCAGCACGCCGGGCGGCGCGTCCGGTAGCACCGCGTGGGCCTTCGCGCTGTACGCGACCGGTTGCAGGTCGGGAATCGTCCTCTGAAGGCTCGGGTCGGTCGTGATCGCGTTCTTCCAAATCTGGTACGCGTAAGAGGCGAGATCCACCTCGCCATCGGCGTCACCGTCGAGGACGCCCGATTTCTCGTGGTACAGGTCGATGACGGTCTTGTTGTCGCCGCCGTCGCCCTCGAAGAACGCCTCGTCGGTGCCGACCACCTCGGCGTTCTCGCGGAGGCGCTGCACCACGCGGGAGCGGAGCCGGATGATGCGTTCCACCCCGTCGGCAGGGAGGAACGAATAACAATCGATGCGCTCCGCGGTCTGCCCGATGCGGTCCACGCGCCCGGCCCGCTGAACGAGTCGGATGATGGCCCAGGGCAGGTCGTAATTGACCACGACCGAACAGTCCTGAAGGTTCTGCCCCTCGCTCAACACGTCGGTCGCGATCAGCACGTTCAACTCGTCTTCGGCGGGAACCTCGGCGCGGCGCTCGTTGCTGACCGGGCTGAAGCGGTAGGCGAGCGCGGTCGGGTCCGCGGACCCGCCGGTCGCGCCGGCCACGCGCGGCACTCCCCGCGCGCGGAGTTGCTCTTCGAGGTACTCCACTGTGTCCGCGAACTGGCTGAACACGAGTACCTTCTGCTTCGCGTGCGTCTTCGTGAGGAGCGCCACGAGCGCGCCGAGCTTCCGGTCCCGCGCCGCGTCCCACGCGCCGCACGTCGCGAGAACGCCCAGCAGGAGCTTGTTGTCCTTCTTCAGGTGCTTGGCGAGTGCGGCTTGAAACAGCGCCGGCCGGACCCACCGGAAACGGCTCCGGTAGCGTCCGGCGTAGAGCGCGTAGACCTCCGCCGCGCGGGCCTGGAAGTCGGGGTCCGTCAGGAGTACCGCGGGCGCGGCCGGGGCCGCGTCGTTCGTGTCGTCCTCGTCGGCTTCGTTCTCGACGCCCAGGAACGAGTCTTCCGCATCCTGGCGGGTGTCGAGCAGTTCCGCCTCCTGAGTCCCGACGGGCACCGGCAGCTTGTTCGCGAGCGCGTGGAGGTAGACGAAGTTGCGGAGCAGGTGCCGCTCGACGGACTGCACGAACGCGTGCCCGCTGCTCTCCAACCGCTTGAACAGGTTGGTGCGGCAGAAGCCCATGAGCCGCTTCCCGGCCCGCGACAAGTCCTTGAAGCTCCGCGCTTCGGCCGCGTTCGGCGGCTCCACGGGCGACGCCTCGGCATAGTTGCCCAGCCCGTATCGCGGCAACGTGAGCTTGTTGATCGCCTCGACAACGTCGTCGGAATAGAGCCGGGCGTACTGGTCGGCTGGGTCCGCGTCGTCAATCGTGAACGCGGCCGTTTTCGGCACGCGCGTCGGGAAGTACGACCGCCGCCCGTCCTCGAAAGTGAGGAACCGCCGCCCGTTGTTCGAGTCCGTTTCAGCGTAATTGTCCTGGATGAAACTCCGCGTGCGGCGGACCAGGAACAGGCGCATCAGTTCGCGCCAGTCGTCGGTGTACTCGCTCTTCTCGAACGCCGCGAGCGTGCGCGGGCCGCACTGGTGCCGCTTGATGAACTCCGTCTCGGTGATGGCCGCGAGCAGCCGCTCCGGGCGGACGCCGAGGTCGCGGTCCTCGGGCATGAACAGCCGCAACTGGTTGGCGAGATCGAGGTAGGTTTTGTTGTACGGCGTGGCCGACAGCAGGATGCACCGGCTCTCGTTCGCGCGCAGGTACTCCCGAATCACGCTGTAGCGGCGGCCCTCGCGGTTCCGCAGGTTGTGGCTCTCGTCGATCAGGACGAGGCGGTAACGGCGGAGGGTTGGCAGATCCCGCGTCGCCACGCTCATCGACATCACGCGGGCGCGCAACCGGTAGCGGTCGCGGTAGCCCTCCCACATCTTCACGAGATTTTTGGGACAGAGGATCAGCGTTTCTGTTCCGAAGTCATCCTCGAACATGCGGGCGATGGCCGTCGCCATCAAGGTCTTGCCCAGGCCGACCACGTCGCCGAGCAGCACGCCGCCGCGCTTGTTGAGGTGGCGCGCGGCGATCTTGACCGCGGCCTTCTGGAACTCGAACAACCGGTTGCCGAACTCCGCGGGGATCTTGTACTCGGCCAGCCCCGCCCGCGCTTCGTGCGACAAGTGGTAGGCGATCTTCACATAAATGTGGTGCGGCGGGATCGGGACTTCGCGCGCCCAACTCTCTTCGATGATTTGCGCGAGGTCGGCGGAAATGTCGATGCACCACTGGTCGTCCCAGCGGTCCTCGAACCACTTCGTCAGTTTCGCGCAGGCGTCGTGTTCGAGAACATCGACGTTCAACTCGCCCTGGTTCTTCAAGCCCGCCATCGTCAGGTTGCTGCTGCCGAGATAGCCCACCACCGGGTTGATGAAATCGTTGCGAAAGAGGAGGTAGAGCTTGGCGTGGAGCGTGTGCGCGAGGAAGAGTTTGACGACGACCTTCTTCGCGCGAAGTTGAGCCGCGAGTTGACGAAGCCCTACCTCGTCGTCGTTGGTCGGCGCGCCGATGGTGAGCTGCGTGCGGAACGCTTCGGCCAGTTTCCGCTTGGTCCGAATCGCGGTCTGGTTGTCGATCTCCTCATCGCCTGTCCCAGTACCGAACGCGGCTCGAAGTTCGTCCTCGGGGAGGCGGTGCATCCCGACCAGCACGCGGCAACATTTTCCGTCGCCACCCTCCCAGCGCTCGACGAGCGGCGCAAGCAGCCGCCACCCGCGAAGGTTGAAGTAGCCGACGCAGAAATCGGCGCGATACGCGACCGTGATCGTCTCGCGGAGTGCAGGAAGCAGTTCGCGGTCGATGTTGTCGAAGATGCGGGGCACGGGGTTTACCTGCTGGCGCCAGACTGACTCGGTACAGTCGTAACGCGACCGACGTAGATTGTCAGACGTGCTCTCGTACCTGGTTTTAGTTCGCCGTATGGTACGCCCTCAGGTGCCGCCACGCAATCTTTGCGACGAGAGGAACAGAATAGTCGTGAGGCGCGGCGTGTCGCCCTCCCGCGCCGATGCCTGCACCGTGCCGCCCGACCGATGCCCGCGTCGTCCAGTCGGCCGTTTTCCGCTTTGCCGGTTGCGGGCCGTCCCCGCGGGGCGGACAATCAGCCCTTTCTTTCCGCCGAGGATCGCCTGTGTACCCGGCCCGCTGCCCGAACCCGTCGTGCCGCCACGCGTTCACGTCGGGCCACTCTGGGTCCGTCAACTGCCCGGCATGCGGGTCCGTCGCGCTGGTCGTCCTCGACGCCGCCGCGACCGTGGACCCGACGCCCGTCGTTCCGCTCCGGCGCGACGATCTCCCCGTGACCGTCGATGTACCGCTCCCGTCACCCGGTGTCGCCTCGACCATCGACGGCCCAACCACCTCCGACACCGCGTCGTTCCCGGCCCTGCCCGCGACCATCGGCCGGTTCCGGGTGCGGGGAAAGCTCGGGACCGGGGCGTTCGGCGACGTGTACCGCGCCCACGACCCCCAACTGGACCGCGAGGTCGCCCTCAAGGTGGCCAAGCCGGGCACCCTGGACTCGCCCGAGCGGGTGGGCCGGTTCCTGCGCGAGGCCCGGGCCGCGGCCAACCTGCGGCACCCGCACATCGTCCCGGTGTTCGACAGCGGGCGCGACGGCGACCGGCACTACATCGCCAGCGGGTTCATCGACGGGCGCACCCTCGAAGCCGAGATCGAGGACGCCGACGGCAAGCCACTCGACCTGAGCCGCGCCGCGACCGTAGTGCGGAAGCTCGCGGAGGCGCTCGGGTACGCACACAAGCAGGGGGTGGTTCACCGCGACGTGAAGCCGGCCAACGTGCTCGTGGACAGGGCCGGCGAACCGTCGCTGACCGACTTCGGGCTCTGGCGGTGCGGGCCGGCGATGAAGCCGTGAAGACGCAGGACGGGAAGGTCATGGGCACCCCCGCGTACATGAGCCCCGAGCAGGCCGCGGGCAAGAGTTCCGAGGCGACCGCGGCCAGCGACCAGTACGCGCTGGGGATCATGTTGTACGAGATGGCGACGGGCCGGCGGCCGTTCGAGGGGCCGGTCGAACTGGTCATCGTCCAGCAGATCCAGGTCGAGCCGCGGCGGCCGCGGGCGGTGAACCGGGCGGTCCCCAAGGACCTGGAGACGGTGATCCTCAAGTGCCTGGAGAAGGATGTGTTATGGTTCAGTCGGAACTGGAAGACCGCGGTAGTGGCGTACATTAATCCCCAAGGGAGGTCTGTATGTCCAAGTCACGTGTGTTCACGGCCGCGGAGAAGGTTGTCATCCTCAAGAAGCACCTCTGCGAGAAGGTGC
>SXGR01660884.1_pt1 | contig 68805 bp, 47 predicted proteins | sample 3174711 | NCBI WGS metagenome assembly SXGR01 (sample SAMN11356860, study PRJNA531348) | freshwater metagenome | isolation source: freshwater sample F1-60 | place: China: Fuxian Lake, Yuxi | collected 2017-12-25 | reverse complement strand
GCCTTCCTGCTCGATCGGATTCTCAGTGGCGAGCACGAAGAGCGGCCGCTCGAGTGCGTAACGCACGCCACCAACCGTGACCTGGTACTCCTGCATCGCTTCGAGCAACGCCGCCTGCGTGCGTGGCGGCGTCCGGTTGATTTCGTCGGCCAGGATGATGTTCGCGAACACCGGGCCCGGAATGAACCGCACGTGCCGCTTGCCTGCCGCATCGTCCTCGATGACTTCGGTACCGAGGATGTCGGACGGCATCAGATCGGGCGTGACCTGGATGCGGCTGAACTTGAGGTTCACGCTTTCGGCGAGCGTCTTGATGAGCAGCGTCTTGGCGAGCCCCGGCACACCGCGCAGTAGACAATGCCCGCCTGCGAGCAGGCAGGTGAGAATCTCTCGGCGGACGCGCGGCTGGCCGGTGATGACACGACCCACTTCGGCGTCGAGTCGCGTGGCGAGGGCTGCGGCCTCTTCGAAAGTGACTGGTCTGCCGGTCGGATGGGTCGCGCGCGTTGCGGTTGTGGTCACGAAGGGATTCTAGTCCGGTGTGAGAGGGGCAGCCAGCGGGGTCCGGGGCGCCCAGCGCTACAACTCAGCGCACGCATGACGTCGACCCCGCTACCGCCCTACCCCACTACGCACGCCGAAGGCGTGACGCTCGCGCTCAAGTTGGAGCCGCTGGGCCCCTTTCAACGCCGCGCCAGCCAGCGATAGAGCGGCACGCCGAGTGCCACAGCGCCCGCGGCGCCGATCAGCGCCGGAAGCGCAAATTTGCCGTCGCGGAATGAGAGCCAGATCAACGTCACGAGCAGCAGAGCCGGGAGACTAGCGAGCGCGGTGACGCCAGCTGTCCCGAGCGGAATGCGAAACGCGCCGCGCAGCGCCGGCTCGCGTCGACGCAGCGCAATGAGGGCCGCGAGCTCCATCATCAGGGCGGCCGCGTAAAGGAGCACGTCGGCCACGACGAGGTTTGCAAACGGTAGGAGCGCAAACACGGAATAACACAGGGCACTCGCGAGCACGGCGTTACGCGGTGTGCCGCGCGCGTCGGTACGGGCCAGAAACGATGGGAGCAGTCCGTCGGTGGCAAGCGCCAACGGGATGCGCGAATGGCCCAGCAGGAGTGCATTGAAAAGCGCGAGGGCGCTGACCATTCCGGCCAGCGCGACCCAAGCGGCGAGGAATGGTCCCGCGCGTCCTGTCGCGGCCGCGGCAATGGCGGGCCACCCGCCCTCTTGCCAGGTCGTCCAGTCGGTGGCCGACAACGCGGGAAGGATCGCTGCGATGTAGACGAGCGTGATCATCGGCAACATCACAAAGAGCGCCCGCGGATATCGGCGACTCGGGTCCTTCACCTCTCCGCTGACGGTGCTCGCGTTGTCCCACCCGCTGTAATTCCAGATGGCGGTGGACAGACCGACGGCGAAGAGCGACATCATCCCATCGCCTGGCTTGGCGAACGGTTCCCACGGCAGGTGCGTTGCATTGGGGATGGCCAGCACGCCCATCGCGATGAACGCCCCGACCACGAAGATTCCGCTGATCACACTGGCGCGGCCGACTCGCAGGGCGCCGCGAAGGTTGATGGACGTGGCGCCCCAGATCACGGCCAACGACACCACCCATTGCCATCCGTCGCTGAGCCCCGGCACGAACCAGTGCAGATACGCATTGAACAGCACGGGATAGAGCGCGAGGTCGACCAGCGAGTAGAGCCAGGTGGTCCAGCCGTTCATAAAACCCCAGAACGGACCGAACGCGCGCCGCACCCAGCGGTAGTAGCCCCCTTCTTCCGGCAGCATGCTCGACAGTTCGGCGATGATCAGGGTCTCGGGCACCGCCCAGACGAGCGGCACCGCAATGATCATCAACAGGGCGAGCCCGGGACCCAAGTCGGCGACGAGCCCTTCGAGGGAAAAGGGCCCGCCGCTGACGCTGAAGAAGACCACGGCCATCAGGCTGACGCTGCCGAGGGTGCGTTTCAGCATTCGCGTCGCTTCAGGCGGCTCCGACGAAACCGCGTAGGTTCGGTGAGACTTCAACGGAGCCGCGCGTCGCCGTTACGGCGTCGTCGGTGTCAGCCAGTGTCCAAACCACTGACGGAGCCTGCCAAGCCGATCGACGAGCAGCCACGGCTCGCCCGCGCGGGAGAGGTCGTGCGTGGACCGTGGGTAGCGAACCCACTCAACCGGGATCCCGCGTTTCTTGAGTGACATGAACCACTGGTCCGCCTCGGGCATCGGCGTCCGAAAGTCCTCCTCGCTCTGCACGATCAGCGTCGGCGTCTGCACCTTGGCGACGTACTTGATCGGTGAGAGCGTGTCGTACATGGCCGGATTTTCCCACGGCTTGCCATAGAACTCGAACTCCGTGAGTCCTTGTGCATCGCTCACGCTGTACCAGCTCACCCAATTCGAGATCATCCGGTCGGCCTGCGCGGCCTTGAACCGGGTGGTCTTGGTCGTGATCCACGCGGTCATGAAACCCCCGTACGATCCTCCGGTGACGCCCATGCGCGTCGAGTCCACGTCCGGACGGACCGACGCGATATCCACGGCCTTCATCAGATCCTTGTAGTCATCGCCGCCCCACTGACCGCGCGTGATGTAGGTAAAGCTCGCGCCGTAGCCGCTTGATCCCCGCGGATTGGTGTAGAGCACCATCATCCCCGCACCCGCGAGACTCTGGAACTCGTCAAACCAGCCTTCGTCGTACTGCGAATGCGGTCCGCCGTGGATGTACAGCACGAGCGGGTATTTCTTACTGGTCGTGTAGCTATACGGCTTCATCAGCCAGCCTTCAATCTCGAGATTGCCAACGCTCTTGTAGGTGAAGCGCTCGGCGTCGGCCCACGCGACCTCAGCGTTCAGCGTGCCATTGAAGTCGGTCAGCTTCCGTTCATTGCTGCCGTCGGTGCCCACGATGAAGAGTTCGGTCGGCTTGTTCACCGAGCTCGCGACAAAGGCGAAGTTGGCGCCGGCGTCGTCGATCGACCCGACACGAATAACCCGGCGGCCACCCATCACTTCCTTGAACGATGCGGCCTTCACGTCCACTGAGAAAGCTGCACCGCGTCCGCCGATCTGCGCGATCAGATACACGTTGCCGTTGGGCAGCCAGTAGAAGTTGGCCGGCTCGTACTGCCACTTCTGCGTCATGTTGCGCGTTGCGCCGGTCAACGCGTCGGCGACGAGCAGCACGGCGTTGGACGTGCGCGACGGACGCGAGATGAACCCAATGGTCTTAGAATCCGGCGACCAAGCGATGCCGTTTTCGTCACCTTGGATGGTGGCGAGCTTGCGGGGTTCGCCGCCGACGGCCGGCATCACGAAGACCTCGGTGTCGTTGCGCGGCGCCGCGTCACGGGCCTTGTCAAATGGTAGGAGCGAAAGCGAGTCGGCTTCCGCCTGCACGACGGAGTCGGACCGGAGCTTGGCGTCCGCCACGAATGCGATCCACTGACCGTCCGGCGAAACCTGCACGTCGCGGTGCGAGTAGGTCGTGCGCGTGTGCTGCACGCGCTTCGACCCGTCGAACTGCTGCGAAAAGATCTGTGTGGGGTTGTAGCGGCGCGCGTCACGCGGGTTGGCAATAGCGCCGATGCCGTTACCCTTGTATGGGAAGTTCACAATCTGGCGACCGTCGAACCGTGCCTGATCCACCGGTTTCGTGATCGCGTCAAAGGGCGGCAGACTTACCGCATTCGACTGGCCCGGTGCGATCGATACCGTGTCGGCGGGGGCTGCAAATACGGTCAGGCGCTTATCGGCCGTGAGCGAACCGATGTTCGGATAGTCCATCTGGAACGCTTCGCCGGACGGCTCGTTCGCATTGATAAACCAGGTCGGACCGCGACCACCAGGGCGCTGCGACGTGAACATCAGATACTTGCCATCGGGCGACCAGCGCGGGTTGGAACTTTCCGTCGAGGGCGACGTCCAGCGCTGCGGCGCGCCTCCGCCGGTGCCGACGACCCAGACCTCACTGTGACGGCGATTCTCGCGCTCCGCGATCGTCGTGACGGTCATGGCGACCCGCTTGCCGTCGGGTGAGATGGCAGCGGTCGACACGGTGGTGACGCGGTGCCAATCGTTCGGCTCCATCGCGCGTTGCGCGGAGAGCGCGAATGGTGCGCAGGTGATGATGGGAGCGAACGCGCACAGGAGGTTCAGGCGTGGCATAGTCAGTGGTGCTCCGAAAAGAAGTTCGATTCACAAAAAGCTACGACGCCCCGCGCGGGGATGCATCCCGCTCTTTTCCGCTGGCGCCCCTCTACCCCCGCGGTAATCTTGCACCATGATCCGGGATCGCCCCCCAGCCACACGCCTCTCGCTCGGCAACCCGCGCCAGTCGGCATCCGCCCTGGCACCGGCGTGCATCGGCAATTTCGGGCCAGGGCTCGACGTGCTCGGCGTGGCGCTTTCCGGACCTGGTGATCGCATTACCGCGACGCGCACCGAAACGGGCGACGTCGTCATTGACGATGCTGGACATCCCGACCTGCCCGCCGATCCGGCGAAGAACACGGCGGGCATCGCTGCGCGCGAAGTCCTGAAGCGCGCCGGCACGGACATCGGCGTCCGCCTCTCGATCGTGAAGGGACTTCCGCTGTCGGGTGGGCAAGGCGGGAGCGCCGCGTCGGCCGTCGCTGCCGCTGTGGCCGTGCATCGGCTGATCGGCTCACCACTCAACGTCGCGTCGTTGCTTGAATGCGCGGTGGAGGCCGAGGCGGTCGTGAGTGGCCGCCACGCGGACAACGTTGCTCCGCAACTGCTCGGCGGCGTGGTGCTCGTGCGCTCGCTGGACCCCATCGACATCGTGCAGCTCGCGATCCCTTCGGAGCTGCGCATCGTGATGGCGCATCCCGACCAGCGACTTCGCACCGCCGACGCGAGGGCCGCGCTACCCCAGTTCATTTCACGGGCCACGGTCATTCGCCAAATCGGCAATGTGGCCGCTATTGTCGCCGCGCTGGAGTCTGACGACCTCGACCTGCTCGGCCGGGCGATGGACGACCAGATCGCCGAACCCGCGCGAGTCGCCCTGCTCCCCGGATTCGACCAAGCACGCAAGGCCGCCCAGGGCGCTGGCGCACTCGGCGGTTCGATCTCTGGCGCCGGACCGTCGAGCTTCTGGCTCGCCGGCGACGACGTGACCGCGCGGCGCATCATGGACGCCGTGCGCGCGAGCTACACCGCGCTCGGCATCGCGTGCACGGTCCGCGCGGCACGCATCGCCCCGATGGGCGCGATGGAACTGCCAGAGGAAGCGACGACGGCGTGAGCGACCTGTTCCTTGCGGCGCGCGCTCCGTCACTGCAATGCTGCGACCGGTGTGGCGCGAGCTGGCCAGAACTTTCGACCGCTGCCGAATGTGCGGATTGCGGCGGTCTGCTGCTCGTGACCCACGCGCGACCGGTTGCGACCGGCGACGCACTGAAGATCGCCCTCGCGTCATCCGCAGAGGCAAGCGGTGTGTGGCGCCATCGCGCGCTGGTGATGCCGGGTGCCGACCAGGTCGTGAGCTGGCCCGAAGGCAACACGCCACTCGTCGACCGCGCTCGAGTATCCGAGTACGCCGGGGTTGCACAGCTCCAGCTCAAGCACGAAGGGATGAACCCGACGGGAAGTTTTAAGGATCGCGGGATGACGGTCGCGGTCACGCACGCCGTGCGCGCTGGGGCGCGGGCCGTCGCGTGCGCCAGCACGGGCAATACTGCCGCGTCGCTGGCCGCGTATGCAGCACAAGCCGGCATCCCCGCATTGGTGTTCGTCCCGAAAGGCAATATCTCTGCCGGCAAGCTCGCCCAGGCGATGGCCTACGGCGCCACGACGCTGATGGTGAACGGGGATTTCGACTCCTGTCTCGCTCTCGCGCGCTCGGCCAGCGCGAAACTCGGTGTGTGCCTGGCGAACTCGTTGAATCCCTGGCGCCTCGAAGGACAAAAAACGATTGTCTGGGAACTCCTGGCCCAGCTCGACTGGAACACGCCAGACTGGATCGCACTGCCGGCCGGCGCGCTCGGCAACACGTCGGCGTTCGGGAAGGCACTGCGCGAAGCGCTCGCACTGGGTCTCATCAACCGACTGCCGAGGCTCTTAGTTGTGCAGGCAGAGGGCGCAGCGCCGTTCGCGCTCGCCTTCGACGCGGACTTTGCCAAGCGTGTGACCGTGCGCGCGGAGACCGTGGCCACGGCGATCCGCATCGGCGACCCGGCAAGCTGGGACCGCGCGGTACGCGCGATCCGCGAGACGAACGGCGTGGTGACATCGGTGACCGATGCGGAGATTCTTGACGCCAAGGCGGTGATCGACGCGAGCGGAGTGGGGTGCGAGCCTGCGAGTGCCGCGAGCGTGGCTGGCGTCCGGTCGATGGTGGCTCGTGGCCTGATTGTCGCGAGCGAGCAGGTCGTCTGCGTGCTGACCGGCCACGTGCTCAAGGACCCCGACGCCGTGAACTCCTATCACGCTGACGGCGCTACTCGTGCGAATCCTCCTCTGGAGATCGAGCCGAGGCTGAGCGACGTTGAGCGCATCCTGGGCCGGCGCTGATTCCTGACATCGTCTACGATTTTTCGACCAACGTGCCGGTCGCACAGGTATTCGCCGCTCTGAGGCTTGCGTTCTTGCTCGCGGAGCGCGAGCGTGGAGCGTTTCGCGATCCCCTTGCACATGGAGGTTGCCATGGTTGGGCTGTCCGACATGTGGATGCCGATCGTGCTATCGGCCCTGTTCGTGTTTGTCATGAGTTCAATCTCCAGCCCAGCGACTATATGATGATGCCGTGCCCGGCGAGTATGAAGAAGATGGGCACTCTCGACGGCCTCGTGTACGCCTTGTTGATCGGCGGCACCTGTGGCTGGCTCTGGCCACGCTAGGCGACACGATATGACCAATACGACAGCCGGATCCGTTCCGCAGGTCACCTTTCGGGACGTCACGCCATCGCAATGGCGTACGCTCATCGCGGCGATGGCGGGATGGATGTTTGACTCGATGGACTTCCTCATCTATGTGATGGCCATCGGCCGGCTGCAGCAGTATTTCGGCTTTGGTCCCGCTACGGCAGGTTTGCTCGCGACCGTCACGCTCGTGACGGCCGCGGCAGGTGGACTCGCATTCGGAGTGATCGCGGACAAGATCGGCCGGGTCCGCACGCTCAGCCTCACCATTGTCATCTACTCCGTCTGCTCAATTGGCGCCGCGACGTCACAGAGTGTGCTACAACTCGCTATCTGGCGGGCGTTGCTCGGCTTCGGCATGGGCGGCGAGTGGGCCGCCGGCGCAGTACTGGTCACCGAAACGTGGCCCGCCGCGCTCCGCAACAAGGCGACGAGCCTCATGCAGTCCACCTGGGCACTCGGCGCGATTCTCGCCGCGCTGCTGGCGAGCCTCGTGTTCGACGTCCTGTCCCTCGGACCCGAAGCCTGGCGCTGGCTTTTCGCGCTCGGTGCACTGCCCAGCCTGCTCGCTTGGTGGGTGCGGCGAAAGATCGAGGAGCCCGAAGTGTGGCGGGCGCAGCGCGACGCCGGAAAGCTCACAGGCAATCCGTACAAGATTCTGTTTGGCAAGGAACTGCGGCGGCGAACGCTGCTCGCCTGCGCCCTTTCGTCGCTGCTGCTCTTTGCCTACTGGGGACTCTTCACCTGGCTGCCTAACATCCTCGCCTCGCCGGTGGCGCAAGGCGGCGGCGGGATGAGCATCGTGAAGAGCACAGCGTTCATCATTCCGATGCAGCTCGGCGCATTCGCCGGATACCTGTCGTTCGGCCCACTGGCCGACCGGTTCGGGCGCCGGCGTGTGTTCGCGGCGTTCACCATTACGGCCGCGATCATCGTGCCGGTCTACCTCCGGATGATGACCAGTCCGTACATCCTGATGGCGCTCGGTCCCGTACTTGGCTTTGTCGGCCACGGATACTGGTCGATGCTCGGCCCATTGCTGTCGGAGCTCTTTCCGACGTCGGTTCGCGCGTCAGGCCAGGGGCTCGGCTACAACTCGGGCCGCCTGATGGGCGCCGTCGCGCCGTATGTGATGGGCATACTGGCCTCAGTGCCGAACGTCGGGATCATCGCGGCACTCGGCCTCACCTCGGCGTTTTATCTGGGCGCGGCCGCGCTGATCTTTGCGATTCCAGACACCAGCCACGCGCCACTGAAGTCGTAGTTCGCACACGGGCCCCGCGTCTTCAGCGACGATGTCGCGAATAGACAGCGGCAATTGGGCCTGCGACGGTGAATGCCGTGCTCGTCGCGGCGATCAAACCCGGCGAACGCACGACGAGAGTGTAGGCCGCGCCAGCCTTCGTTACGATCAGGTCACCGAACGTCGCACAGTTCGCCCGCGAGACATCTAGACGCGCTGCCGCATCGCATCCAGCACCTTCCCCGCCCGCTTGGCTGCTTCCTCGATTCGCGCCGGGCTCGTGATGAACGAGACGCGGAAAAAGCCCTCGCCGCCTGCGCCTAGTCCGGCGCCCGGAAGCACCACGACTCCGGCTTCCATGAGCGCGTCCGCAAACGCTGCGCTTAGCACACCGTCAGGGAGCGGAATCCAGAGATACATCGTGGCACGCGGGCTGACCGTCGTGAAACCGGCATCGGCGAACGCGCGCACGGCCGCGTCCCTCCGCTCACGAAACACGTCAAGATTTCCTGGTAGCCACGACGCCGATGTCTCCAGCGCGGCCACTGCCGCACGCTGGATGGGCATGAACTGCCCCGTATCGGTGAACGACTTCACCTTGACGAGCGGCGCGATCAGCTTGGCGTCGCCAACCGCAAATGCGCAGCGCCACCCCGTCATGTTGAAGGTTTTCGAGAACGAATGAAACTCGAGCGCCACGTCGCGCGCGCCATCGATATCGAAGATGGACGGCGCGACGTAGCCGTCGAACGTCATCTCGGAGTAGGCGTTGTCGTAAACGAGCAGGATGTCGAGTTCGCAACAGCGCCGTACGACCCGCTCGAGATACGCCTTCGGTGCGACCGCTCCGGTCGGGTTGTTCGGGTAGTTCAGGTAGAGGATCTTCGCGCGCTTCAGCACGTCGGCCGACACTTCATCGAGATCAATGAGGAAATCCGTACGCGGCGTGATTGCGTGCATGTACGGTTCGGCACCGGCGAGTTGCGTGCCGCCGCGATACGCGTTGTAGCCGGGGTCGGGAATAATGGTGGTGTCGCCTTCGCCCGCGTACGCCAGCGCCAGGTGCGACAGCCCCTCCTTCGACCCAATGAGCGGCAACGTCTCAGTCACCGGATCGAACCGATGACCGAACCGACGTTGCATGAACGCCGCCACCGCCTCGCGGAATGGCGGATAGCCAAGCCCAAAGCCGTAGCGACTCATCGCGGGCTCCCGCGCCGCGGCCGCGAGGACTTCGACGGCGGCTGGCGGTGGCGCGAGGTCGGCGTCGCCGGCGCCGAGGTCGATCACGTCGATGCCGCGTGCGACGAGCTCGCGCTTCTTCTGCGGGATGTGCGCGAGCGGATACGGCGGCAGCGCGGCGAGACGTGCGGCAGCGTTCGGCATAAGCGGCTCAGGAGGTCGGCGGTGCGAAGCCTTCGCCGCCCTCAATCCAAGAAAACTGATATTGGGCGTCCTCGAACCCGAGGAACTCCCGCGCGACCTTCATCGGCCGGAACGAATCCATCATCACCGCAAGTTCGTTCGTGGCCTTCGCGCCAATGGACGCTTCAGCGCGGCCCGGGTGAGGACCGTGCGGAATGCCGTCCGGATGCAGTGTAATTGAGCCGTACTCGATTCCCTTCCGGCTCATGAACTCGCTCGATGCGTAGAACAACACTTCGTCGGAGTCCACGTTGGAATGGTTATACGGTGCCGGCACCGCTTCAGGATGAAAATCGTATGGACGCGGGCAGAACGAGCAGATCACGAAGCCATCGCCCTGGAAGGTCTGGTGCACCGGGGGCGGCTGGTGCACCCGCCCAACGATTGGCTCGAAATCGTGAATATTGAACGCCCACGGATAGAACATCCCATCCCAGCCAACGACGTCGAACGGGTGGTGATCGAGGATGAACTCCTGCAATCCGTTGAACTGCTTGACGATGACGGGAAAGTCGCCGTGTTCGTCGAAGGTCTTGAGCTCGCGTGGCACGCGAATGTCGCGCTCCGAGTACGGCGCGCCCTCGACGATCTGGCCGTAGTCGTTCAGATATCGGCTTGGCGGCCGGACGTATCCGCGGCTTTCAAAAATCAAAAGACGCGCCGGCTTCGTGAACTTGTACCGATGCAGGATGCCCCGGTGGATGACGAGGTAGTCGCCCGGCACGATCGGCAGGTCGCCGAACTGGGTTTCGAGCGTCCCCTCGCCCTCAGCCACGTACACGACCTCATCACCCTGCGCGTTGCGGTAGAAGTGCGCATCGTCGACGGTGGGGACCGCGAAGTGCACGGCGATGTCGTCGTTGTACATCACCAGCTTGCGATCGAGCGTCGGACTGCCACCCGCCGGAAACCCCGCTGTCCGAAAATGGCGGTGCTTGAGCAACCGGTGCGGTTCCCCCTCGTACTTCATCTCCTTGATCCGCCGCACCGACTTGATCGTCGTCGGAGGATGCAGGTGATAGAGCAGCGATGAAGGACCGGTGAAGCCCTCGTTACCAACGAGGTGCTCGTGGTGGAGGCTCCCGCCGGGCTTCCTGAATGCAATGTGCCGCTTCCGCGGGATGGTGCCGAGTGTGTGGTAGAATGGCATTCGTCGGTTTCTGGTGGCGTGGTCGCAGCGTGGCCTACAGGTTTCCGCGCAATTCCTGCTCGCGCTCGATCGCCTCGAAGAGCGCTTTGAAGTTGCCTTTACCGAAACTCTTCGCGCCCTTGCGCTGGATAATTTCAAAAAAGAGCGTCGGCCGGTCCTGCACCGGCTTTGAGAAGAGCTGCAGCAGGTACCCCTCGTCGTCGCGATCGACGAGGATGCCGAGTTCGCGCAGCGCATCCACCGGCTCATCGATCGTGCCAACGCGGGCGAACAGTTCATCGTAGTACGATGAGGGCGTCATCAGAAACTCGACGCCGCGCGACTTGAGCGCCTTGACGGTCGCGATGATGTCGTCGGTCGCGATCGCGATGTGCTGCACGCCGGGTCCTTGATAGAACTCGAGGTACTCGTCGATCTGCGACTTATGCTTGCCCACGGCGGGCTCGTTGATCGGGAACTTGATCCGGCCGTCGCCATTGGACATCACCTTCGACATGAGCGCCGAGTACTCGGTGGAGATATCCTTGTCGTCGAAGGTGAGGATGTTGTGGAAGCCGAGCACGCGCGAGTAGAACTCCACCCAGTGGTTCATCTTGCCGAGCTCGACGTTGCCCACACAGTGGTCGACGTACTTGAGGCCAGTGGACGTGGCCTGAAAGGGCGACGACACAGCACGGAAGCCGGGCAGAAACAGTCCCGTGTAGTTTCGGCGCTCGACGATCGAGTGCACCGTGTCGCCATACGTTCTCATGCCGGCGACGACCACTTCGCCCGTGTCGTCCTGCAGCACCGTCGGCTCCTGCACCGAGACGGCACCGCGTGCGATGGCCTTGGCGTAGGCGTCGCGCGCATCGTCCACCCAGAACGCAATGTCACGCACGCCATCGCCGTGCACGCTCACGTGGCCGGCGATGTCGGAGTCGGAGCGGATCGCGCTCGTGAGGACAAAGCGCAGCTTGTCCTGGACCAGCAGGTAACTGGCACGGTCTCGCACGCCCGTCTCGGGGCCGCGGTAGGCGGCGAGTTGAAACCCAAACGTGGTGCGGTAGTACATCGCCGATTGCTTGGCGTTCCCGACCCAGAACTCGATATAGTCGGTTCCGTTAATCGGGAAGGTGTCCTGTGCTGGTTCGGTCTGGGACGCGGCAATCATGGTGGCCATGGGGTCCTCCGTGGGAATGCGGTTGGATACGCTGAGCGGCGTCATCCGTGACAGCGCATGCGCGCCATCACGTCACGCGATGTCACGCGCCACGGGCACCCGTGCGGGCACTGGTCCACCAGCGCCCCCACACACTCACACTCTTCCATACGATTCCGGCTTGCATCGCGAATCCTCGGCGTAGAGCCAGCGGAGGAATATACCCTAGCCGAGCGCCTTCAATCGATCGCGGTCTACGTTCCCGCCAGAGACAATCACCACAACCTTGGAACCTGCAGGAAGCGCCGGCGTGATCACCTGCTGCAGGAGGGCCGCGAACCCGGCGGCCGCGGCGGGCTCTGTCAGCACCTTTGCGCGCTCGATCATCAGCCACATGGCCTCGACGATCGCGGCGTCAGGAAGCACGATGACCTCCACGCCGAGATCGCGCACGTGCACGAAGGTCAGCGGACCAGCCATCGGTGCGGCCAGCCCGTCGGCGACCGTCTTGGGCGGTGGGTTCAGCTTGACGGGCTCGCCCTTGTCGATACTCTGTCGCATGGCACAGGCGCCCTCGGGTTCAACGCCGATGAGGCGTGCTTCCGGACGGCGCGCGCGGGAAACCGCCGCCGCGCCAGAGGCCAGCCCGCCACCTCCGATGCCAAACAGGATCGCGTTGGCATCCGGCAAGTCGTCGTAGATCTCGTCGGTCACCGTGCCCGCACCGGCGATGATGTACGGGTCGTCGAACGGGCTCACAAACGCGTACCCATGCTCATGCTGCAGCTGTTCCACTGTGGCGAACAGGTCGCCCGATGTCTGGATGACGTCGCTGCCGTACGCCCGCATCGCCTCGACTTTCGACTTCACCGCGGTTGCCGGCGAGACCACGGTGCATCGCACACCGGCATGCGTCGCGGCCCAGGCGAGCCCCTGCCCGTGATTTCCCGCCGAAAAGGTTACGACACCACGCGCGCGTTCATCGGCCGTGAGCGTGGCGACTTTGTTGATCGCGCCACGCACCTTGAACGAGCCGGTCTTTTGCATCGGCTCAAGCTTGAGGTAGAGGTCGACGCCGACCATGGCGCTCAGGTTCGTTGAGCGAACCATCGGCGTACGATAGGCCTTGCCTGCGATCACGCGGCTGGCCTGGTTGACCGCGTCGAGCGTTACGAGAGTCATACGTGACGTGGCGGGGAACGTGGAGAAGGTCACGACCACTGCGAGCAACCCGTACGCCGCGAGCAGTTTGCTGTAGCCGTATCACAGTAAAGTACGTTCATGGCCCTGCAGGCCGTCTACAGTCTCAGTTCTGGCCGGTCGCGGAACTCCTGCAGCGCCTCAGGGTTGGCCATGGCGTCCATGTTCTTGACGGGTCTGCCGTGGACCACGTCGCGCACCGCGAGTTCTGTGATCTTCCCGCTTATCGTGCGTGGAATGTCGCGCACCTGCGCGATCACTCGCGGCACGTGGTGCGGACTCGTGTTCTCCCGAACCCGGCGACGAATCGTTTCACGGAGCGTGTCGTCGAGCGTCACACCATCGGTGAGCCGCACGAAGAGCACGACGCGGGTTTCGGTTCCGCCGGCACCGTCGGCCAGCTCCTGCCCAACGACAATACTCTCGATAACATCCGGCACCTGCTCCACCTGCCGGTAGATCTCCGCGGTACCGATGCGCACGCCGCCTGGGTTGAGCGTGGCGTCGCTGCGCCCGTGGATGATGTACCCGTCGTGTGCTGTCCGCTCGATCCAGTCGCCGTGGCGCCAGACGCCGGGAAAGAAGTTGAAATAGGCGTCGCGGTACTTCGATCCGTCGGGATCGTCCCAGAACACCACCGGCATCGACGGAAACGGTCGCGTGCAGACCAGCTCACCCGCCTCGCCACGCCGCGGCTTCCCAGTCTCGTCGAAGACGTCGACCGCCATTCCGAGGCCCGCGCACTGCAACTCGCCGCGCCAGACGGGAAGCAAGGGATTCCCAAGGGCGAAGGACGCGATGAGGTCGGTCCCACCCGAGATACTGGCCAGGTGCACGCCAGGTTTCACATCGCGCATCACATAGTCAAACCCGTGTGCGGCCAGCGGACTTCCTGTCGAGAGAATCGTATGCAACGCGCCAAGATCGAAGTCGCGGTGGGGGGTGAGCTCCGCCGTTTCGGACGCCGCGATGAACTTCGCGCTGGTGCCACATACGGTCACGCGCTCCTCGGCCGCCATCCGCCAGAGTGCAGCGGGATCGGCGGGTGGCAGCGGGGCGCCGTCGTAGAGCACGATCGTCGCGCCCGTCGCGAGCACCGAGACGAGCCAGTTCCACATCATCCAGCCGCACGTCGTGAAGTAGAACACCCGGTCGGCCGGCCCGATATCGCAGTGAAGTTGATGCTCCTTGAGGTGCTGCAGCAGCACACCGCCGCCGCAATGCACCATGCACTTTGGCAGGCCCGTCGTACCTGACGAGTACATCACGTAGAGCGGATGATCAAATGGCAGACGGGCGAACTTCGGCGTGGCCTCCGCCTGGGCCAGCCAATCGCTCCATGTCACGGCGCCGCGGATTCCCTCGAGGTCAGCCGCGTTGAGCCGATCGCGCAGGAACGGCACCACGACCACGCGCTGGATGGATGGGATCGCCGCGACGATCTCCCGGATCCGCGCGAGACAGTCGATCCCTTTGCCTGCGTACCGATATCCGTCCGCGCAGATGAGCACACGCGGCTGTACCTGTCCGAATCGGTCGAGCACGCCGGGTACGCCGAAGTCTGGTGAACACGAGGTCCAGATGCCGCCGAGCGTCACCGCGCCCAACATCCCAATCACGGCTTCGGGGATGTTGGGGAGGAAACCCGCGACCCGATCGCCGATGACTACGCCGTCCCGCGCGAGCGCCGACGCGGCATCGCCCGACTGGTCGGCGAGCTGTGCGAAACTGATCTCACGACGCGTGCCACCTTCGTTACGCGCGATGATGGCCGGTGCGTCGTCGCGACGGCGGAGAAGATTCTCAGCATAGTTCAGCCGCGCCTGCGGAAACCATTCCGGCCCGTCTGGTCCGGGCGGCGCCATCAGATGACCACGAAGCAGCACGCGCCCCTGCTGGTGCGGCGCCACGGCAGCGGCCTGACTGTACTCGTCGCCGAGCACGCCGCAAAAATCCCAAAGCTCGCCCCAGAACTGTTCAGGAACGGCACAGGACCAACGATGCCAGTCCGCGTACGGCGCGTCTGGCGCGGGAGTGGCGACCGGGCCAGCATCGCGCGCACGCGAAGCCAGACTGGCGTGTGCAAAGAACTGTCGCATAGCCGAACGGTCCGCGATCGCGGGCGTCGGTGTCCAGATCGGAGCCAGTTCCGGGGAGTCGCGCATCGGCCCTAACGATAGCGTGATTGTGCGCTCGCTGGCTCCGTTCTGCCACCCATATATTCCGAAGGTCCCCTTCCCCCCAACATGCCATGAAGCAGACGACGCTTTTCTTGACCGCAGCCACGTTGTGCGCAACCACGTTGTACGCGGCCCCGATTCAGGCTCAGAGTCCATTCGCCTACGAGTTCGGCCTGCTCGGCCAGGCGACCAGATTTGAGCAGCTGACCACGCTGGGCAACCGCCTCGGCATCGGCGCGCAGCTTGGCGCATTCGTCCTACGCGGCGTGGCGATCGAGTGGTCCACTGACTTGGCGCCCAACAAGAGCGGGCGTACGGGGAATATCCTGTCGGTGCTCAATAATCGCGTCGACCTCGTGTACAACCATCCTATCGCCGACAGATGGCGTGCGATGGTTGGTGGCGGCTGGACCGGCACGCGGTTTAGCGGTGACAAGACTATGAATGAGTACGACTCAGGCGTGAACGCACTGCTTGGCCTCCGGCTATGCGTCAATGACCACTGGTCGTGGACCGGGGCGGCGCTCGCCGACTTGAAGGACCCCGCAGATCAGACCCCAGCGTTCAATAAGACGACAACGTGGACAGTGCGCATCGGCCTTTCGCGTGCCTTCGGCAAGAACCGCACGAAGGGACCGTGCGTGAACTCGACGCCAGTACCGCTGCCTCCGCCACCGCCGCCAGCGAAGACCGATCCGGCTCCAGTCGCTCCGGCTCCTACTCCGGCCGCGCCTGCGCCGCAACCGCAGCCGCCAGCGCCAACCCCCGCACCGGCACCGGCACCGGCACCGGCGCCTCGCACGCTGATGACGTTCAGCCCAGTCCACTTCTCATTCGATCAGGTGGACCTCTCAAACGCCGCGAAAGACACACTCGACGGGATCGCGCGATTCATGACCGACAACTCCAACGCGCGCATCAGGGTGACGGGTTACACCGACAGCCGTGGCGACGACGGCTACAACGCTCGCCTCGGCGCGCGCCGCGCGACGGTCGTAAGGGACTACCTCGTGTCGAGGGGCACGAACGCGAGCCGCATTGAGACGATGACCAAGGGCGAGGCCGATCCTACGGCGAGCAATGATACGCCGGCCGGGCGGGCGCACAACCGGCGCGCAGTGGCGGTCGAACTCCGGTAGGAACAGTAGCATTCGTACGACCTGTCGATCGCATTGTTCGACGTCAACAACCGGCTCATCAACATCGAAAACATGACGAAGCCAACGATGACGTTTCATTTCGCCGCCACTCTTGCGACTGCACTGACGCTCGCCCTCACGGTGGCCACCCCGCTCGCCGCACAGAGCGCGGTGCCCAAGCCCGACGCGCAGGCAGCCGCGGTGCGCGCCTGGCGCCAGCAACACGAAGAAGAGATCGTCCGCGAGCTGAACACGCTGCTCGCTATTCCCAACCAGGCGACAGATTCCGCGAATATCGCCCGGAACGCGAATCTGCTGAAGGCGATGTTTGAGCGCCGTGGCCTCACCGCGCAGATTCTCGTGAGCGGACCGACAGCGCCGGCTGTCTATGCGGAACTTCGGACACCGGGCGCGACCCGAACCGTGGTCTTCTACGCCCACTACGACGGCCAACCCGTCGTGCTCGCCGACTGGACGACTTCGCCCTGGCAGCCCATGCTGCGCGGCGCGCCCGCAGCGAATGGCGTCCTCGGCGCGGTGAAAGCTGGCGCGGTGAACGGCCGGTTTGATCCGGAAGACCGCATCTACGCGCGCAGTGCATCCGACGACAAGGGTCCGATCGTCGCGATGCTGGCGGCGATCGACGCGATTCGTGCGTCGGGGCAGAAGCCAACCGTGAACCTCAAGTTCTTTCTCGAAGGCGAGGAAGAGGCCGGCTCGACGCACCTCAAGCCGATGCTCGAGAAGTACAAGACACTCCTCGCTGCGGATGCCTGGTTTTTCTGCGACGGCCCGGTGCACCAAAGCCGTCAGCAGCAGTTGCTCTTCGGCGTGCGTGGCGTCATGGGCCTCGAAGTGACGACCTACGGACCGTCACGCGCGCTGCACAGCGGGCACTACGGCAACTGGGCGCCGAACCCGGCAATGCTGCTCACGGAAATCATTGCGTCGATCCGCGACTCCGACGGAAAGATCCTGATCGACAACTTCTACGACGATGTCGTGACGCCGACGCCGTCCGAATTCGCCGCCGCGCGAGCCGTCCCTCCGGTGGACGAGGAACTCCGTCGGTCGCTTTTACTCGGCGCGTCCGAAGCCAAGAACGCGCCGCTGGCTGAGCGGATCATGGTGCCAGCACTCAACTTGCACGGGATCAAGGTCGGACAGGTCGGAAGCCTGACAACGAATTCCATCCCGACGGAGGCGCAGGCGTCGTTCGATTTTCGCCTCGTCCCCAATCAGACGCCTACACGGGTGCGCGAACTTGTTGAGGCGCACCTCCAGGCACGCGGATGGCAGATCGTGCACGGCGCACCGAGCGCAGACGAACGCCTGAAGCATCCGCGCCTCGTTCGGCTCGACTGGGATCGCGGATATCCCGCGTATCGCACCTCGATGGACCAACCCCTGGGCCAGGCCGTCCGTCAGGTGATCTCGCAGACCATGGGTCGCGATCTGATTGTGCTGCCTACGCTCGGCGGCAGCGTGGGGATGTCAGGATTCTTCGACGTCCTTCAGGTGCCGCTCATTACGCTACCAATCGTGAACCACGACAACGGACAGCACGCGAAAGACGAGAATCTCCGCCTCCAAAACCTGTGGGACGGAATCGAGATCATCGCGGGCGTGATGACGAAGCTAGGCACGGCGTGGAACGTGGTCCCGTAACGCGTGAGCGTCAGGCGTTGCACCTGAGGCGTTGAGCGTCAGGCGCCGCGCCTACTTGACCAGCCGCATTTCTACCGGCGCCCCGACGCTCGCAAACTTGACCACTCGATGCGGCGTGGACTTCTCGACCCAGAATGTGACGGGCTGATCGCTTCCGGTCAGGTCGATCTTCCATGCGAGGATAATGCCAGCGGGAACCGTCACGGATTCCTCACCGGATACGCTGAGCATTGCCGGCGTGAGGCTGCCCTTCCCGCTTGAGAACAGTGCCACGGGAAACTTCGCTCCCGCGGCCCACCGGAACGCCGGCAGAAGCGAAGCGAGCAGATTGTCGTCAATCGCGCCCAGCGGCATCTCCGCATCGACCTGGATCGTCTTCGTGCCTCCGGTCGGCTGCGGCGTCGTCGCCGAGCCCTTCGCGCGGCCGCTAGAGTAGCTCACGTCGATCTTCGTATCCATCCCCTGCGCCTTGCCCGACTGCGTGACCGCCGTCATCGCAAGATCTGCGCCAAATGACACCTCGGTGTGCTGCTGCATAATCGGACCGAGCTGCGTGTCCTCGATGTACTTCCATCCTGCGCCCGCGCGCTCGAGCCTGCTGCGCAGGAACCCAAACACGTTCCCCTGCACGTACACGGCAAACGAATCGCTCCGCGGCGCGAGCTGGTCCATGGCGAGGTCGAGTGCCACAGCCTTCACGACGAGGTCCTCAGGCTGCAGCCGTACACCATCCTGCGACACAATCCGTACCGGCGCGATGGCCTTCAGTTTGTCGTAGAGTTTTGTGCCATCTCCCACAACGACGACGAGTGCGGCGTCAGGCCGGAACGCGGCCTTCGCCGCCGCGAGTGCCATGACCGGCGTCACCGCGGCGAGTTTTTGCCGGTAGCTCTGCACGTAGTCGGGTGCGAGTCCAAGCAACTGCGCCGTGCTCACCTGCGACGCCACCGCGTCAGCCGTCTGCACCTGCAATGGGAACCGTCCCACGAGCGAGTTCTTGGCGTCGTCGAACTCCTTCGCGGGGATCGGCTCCGAACGGATCCGGTGGAGCTGCGTCAGCAGTTCCTTGAGCGACGAATCCGTCGCCTCGGTGCGCACTTCGGTCGACGCGGTGAAGTAGCCGGTACCGAGTTGACGGGTCAGCCCCGACTGCGCCCCGTAGGTCCAGCCCTTCTGTTCGCGGAGGATCATGAAGAGCCGCGAGTCTGCGCCACCACCGAGAATCTTGTTCGCGATGGTCGCCGCATAACTACGCGGATCGGCCGGCGCCCAAGTGAGGTTGCCCATCACGACGTTGGACTGCACCGAGCCTGCGCGGTGCACGAGCACCACTTCGGTAGCGGTGCGCGACGATTCGACGCCGAGCAGCGCGCCAGCCGCCGGCCGCATTCCCGACCATCCCATAAATGCGGCGGCCACCATCTGCTGCGCCTTGGAGAGCGTGATGTCGCCGGCGAGGACTATTAGCGCGCCACGCGGCGTCAGCCGACTCGTCCGGAACGCGACGAGGTCGGCGCGCGTGATGGCTTTCACGCTGGCCGGATCGGCGCTCCGCCCGTAGGGGTGCTTACCGTACAGTTCGCGCGCAAATACGCGGGCGGCAATCGCCGCGGGGTCAGATTGCGAGAGCTGCAAGCCCGAGAGCGTCTGCGTGCGGTAGAGTTCCACTTCCTTGTCGGCGAACGTCGGCCGCATCACTGCGTCGGCGATCAGTTGGAGCGCCAGCGGCGCGTTGTCCGACAGCACGTTCACGTTGGCCGTGAGGAAATCCGCGCCGGCACCCGCCGAAATCGAGCCGCCTACTCCCTCGATTGCCGCGGCGACCGCTTCCGCATTCCGCGTGCCGCCACCCTTGGTGAGGAGTCCGGCGACCATCTCGGCGGTGCCGGACTTGCCGTCGGGGTCATACTGGCTCCCAGCCGGAAACGAGATGGAGATCGACAGCACAGGCAATCGCGGATTCGAAACCACGAGCAGCTTCAAGCCGTTCGGAAGTACCGCCTGTTGGAACGGCGGGAACTGCGCGGGCGCGATCGCCGTCGGGGCCGGTGGCCTGGCCGGGAACGACTGCGCTCCGACTGAGACGGCTCCGGCTGAAAGCGCCAGCGCGGCGACAGCGTAGCTCGTGAAGCCGCGCGTCGTTCCGCGCGTGATCAGCGAACGCATCGAAGGCGTGCTCACGGGACTGGCCCTCCCTTCTTGGTCTGTGGTTCGACGGTCACGATCAAGGAGTTCGCCGGCACGAGGTACTGTGCTGCGACCCGCTTGAGGTCGGCCACGGTCAGCTTGGTGTAGCGGTCAAGATCGGTGTTGATTGCCTCGGCGGAGCCGAGGTAGAACGTGGCGGCCTGAATGGCCTCCGTCATCTCGAAGGCGGTCTGGCGCTCGTTCGTCTTGGACGCACGGAACTGATTCTTTGCCTTCGACAACTCGGCTTCCGTCACTCCTTCACTCGCCACCCGCGCGATCTCGGTGAGCATGCCCGCTTCCAGCGAATCGGGATGTACTCCTTGGTTGGCGATCGCCAACGCCATCCACATGCCGGGACCACGACGTGGTCCGAACGGATTGAGGATGAGTTGCTGGCCGAGCGCGAGTTTCTTGTCGCGCGCGAGCACTGTATTGAAGCGCGAGCTCTCGCCCGTGCCAAGGATCGTCGTCAGCAGGTCGAGCGCGGGATAGTCGGCGTGGCCAGCGGCCGGCACGCGATACAGGGTCAGGACGGCAGGCAGCGTGGCCTTGTCGTCCGGTACGCGCGTCCGCTTGGCGCCGACGTTGAACGGCTGGTCGCATGCCGGCTTGGCGACCTCCGGCTGGCGTTGGAGCGAACCGAAATACTGCTCGACCAGCTTCTTCACTTCGGCCGGCTTGATGTCACCGGCCACGGTCAGCACCGCGTTGTTCGGCGCGTAGTACCGGTCGAAGAACGCCTTCACATCGGCAACCGATGACGCGTTTAGGTCATCCATCGACCCGATGAGCGAATGCGCGTAGGCGAAACACGAGCCCTCGTCGAACAGCGACAGCGTCGCTTCCCAAATCGCCGAGCCGTATGGCTGGTTGTCCACGCGCAACCGACGCTCCTCTTTCACCGCCTCAATCTGGTTCTTGAGATTCTCGGCGCTCACGTTGAGTGACCGCAGCCGCTCCGCCTCGAGCCAGAGCGCGAGGTTCAGCCGATTGGACGGCACCTCCTCGTAGTAGCGGGTGATGTCGTACTGCGTGTTGGCATTGGTCCGGCCGCCGGCGCGCTCGATGAGTTGGAAGTATTCGGCTTTTTTGATATTGGCCGAGCCCTGGAACATCATGTGCTCGAAGAGATGGGCGAAGCCCGTTTTGCCCTTGAGCTCGTCGCGGGCGCCAACGTCGAACCAGAGCGAGACGGCGACCACCTGCGACGAGTGATCCTCGACGAGCTGCAGCCGCAGGCCGTTGGCGAGTGTGGACTTGTCGATGACGATCTGGCTTCCCTGTCCCGGCAGCGTGGCCGACGAAGCGACGACACCGAACAGGGCTCCGGCGGCGAGCCGGCGAGCGTTGAACAGGCGCATCAATGGACTCCTGGCCATCAGTTGGGCTTGTGAGCTTCGGTCGGCATGGGCTTTGGACCAGTCCCCGTGGACCCGAATCCGCCGCTGCGGTCCGTCGTTTGCTGGACGGTACCGGTGTCAAAGTCGTGCACTTCGAATCGCGCGAAGATGACTTGCGCGATCCGTTCGCCGTGCGTGATCACGAGGGTAGTCGTCCCGCCGTTCTTTACCGGCACGCACCACTCGTCAGCGTAGTCGGGGTCGATTGTGCCCGGCGCGTTGGCAATGACCAGATCGGTTTTGAGGCTCGTGCCTGAGCGCGGTCGCACCTGCGCCTCAACGCCCGCCGGCAGTTGCGCCTTGAATCCGAGAGGGACGAGTGCCTTGTCTCCCGGCGCGAGTTCAAGCACGAAGGCCTGGCCACTCCTGACGGCCGCGCGCTCGGACATCACACCGTCCTTCCAGACACGCGCCGTGCGTCCCGTGAGATAAGCGGAGAGGTCGTAGCCGGCGCTGGCGGAGGTGCCGCGGTGCGGAACCGGTGTGTCGGGGTGGAGCGGTTCGAAGATGATCACGTTGTGAAAGATCGCCTGTTTCCCCGTTCCCTGCGCCAGCCCCTTGGCACGCGGCCGCGACCGCGACCGCCTCCCCGCTGGCGATTTGACCGTCCCGTGCACATTTATGAACATTATGCGTACTCCGCCCAAGATCAGCTCCCTCTTTCTCCGCACCTGCGCGATCGGGTCGATCGGCCTGATTTCGGTCGCCGCCGGTGGATTTTCCGCGGCCGGCGCCCAGATCGTCAGAGGCGCGCCTCCGGCCGCGACCACGCCGTCGCCGACCGCAGGCGCTGACACGCTCTTGCCGCCGCTCGAGCGCGCCCGCATGGCCCAGGCCGCGTTCGAGCGCTTCCGGGTGACCAACCTTCCCCCGTTCCGTGGCGGGCGTAGCGGTAACAACTGCGACGAGCGCGTCGGCAACTGGTGCTACTGGTACGACGAGAACACTAAGCCGGCCCTCGAGCCGCAACCAATCGCGCAACGCCGGCTGCAGCTCACCCGCTTCCTAGATTCGCTGGCCGTGCTGGACCCCGACGAGCCGTGGATCCTCGGACAGCGTGTGCGCTACCACTTCGAGGACCAGCGCCCTGCCGACGCTTTGAAGGCCGCACAATCGTGCGCTACCGGCACCTGGTGGTGCGACGTGATGGTCGGGTTCTCGTTACACATGCTCGGCGAGTACGTGACCGCCGACAGTGTGTACGCGCATGCGCTGACCAAGATGCTGGCCCGCGACGCCTGTGCCTGGAACGACCTCTCGATGCTCCTCGACCAGGACGCGCAGCAGTCATACAAGCGGTTCTCCTGCCAGGATCCTAAGCGCAAGGAGTTCGAGCAGCGCGCTTGGTGGTATGCCCGCACGCTCTACCTGATGCACGGCAACGACTCGCGCACAGAGCACTATGCCCGGCTGACGATGGCCCTGATGCTCAAGGACGCCGCCACCCCCCACCAGAACGGATTCACCGACGACGAGCGCGAGCTCATGCTCCGGTTTGGCATCTCCACATCGTGGGCGAAAGGCCCGGCCTCGGACCCGCGCGACCGCTTCAGTTTCAGCATCGTCAGCCACGAACCGGTGCCGGCGTACCGGTACATCCCCGCCGGGTTCGTCCTCAATAATCCCGCGATCTCGGACTCTGCCGACTGGCGTCTGCAGCTACCGCCCGTGATGGGCCGCTACGCCCCGCCCTACGCGAAGATCTTCAAGCCGCTCGAGCACCAGAAGGCGATGTTCCGCCGCGGCGACACGGCGCTGGTTGTGGTGTCGTACGACGCCCAAGCGCTCACTGACCTGCGGCAGACGGCGGTCGAGGCGGCGCTCACCGTGTCGCCCGGCGACAAGCCGCGCGAGTACCAGACGCGGAAGTCTGGCGGAGCGACCAACGGGATTCTCACAGTGAAGGCACCGTGGGGGCCGTTGGTGATGAGCGTTGAAGTCGCTGCACCGGCCAAGTCAGCCGTCGCGAGGGCTCGCTACGGCATGAGCCCGCCCTACGCTGTTGGCACACGGATGAGCCTGTCGGACCTGCTCTTCTACAAGCCGTACGGGACCTTTCCGAAGAACGCCGAAGAGGTGATTCCCCACGCGCTCCCGACCGAGCGCGTGCTGGCCAGCGACAAACTCGGCGTCTTCTGGGAGGCTTACGGCACCGATCCGGCGGGCGAAAAGATGCAGATCTCCCTGACGGTGGTGCGAGAGCTGGTGGATGATCCCGGATTTCTGCGCCGACAGGCGCGTTCGCTCCGGCTCGCACGCGAGGTCACACCGGTCAGTGTCATCGTGACGGACATGTCGGCATTCGGCGCCCGCCTCTCGCCGCGCGCGCTGGAGCTCGACATCTCGACGCTCCCCAAGGGCGCGTACATCGTACAGCTCGAAGTATCGGTCGCTGGCCAATACGTGATTCGCGCCGATCATCGGATTGAAATCATCGGCCCCTGAGCGTGGAACCGCGAAGGTTGACGGAAGGTTACGGCGAAGGTTCGCGGAGACTGCACCACGGCGACGCCGCACCACCCGCATCGCTGCTGTAGTCCACTAGTTTTCTGCCCATGACCCCAATGATGATCCCGCTCCTGCTGGCAATTGCCGCCGCCGAGCCCGGTATGGAGCTGCAGCAGTCGCGCCCCGACAGCACGCGCCAAGGCACCATGCGCGCCGGCGCTTCGAAATCGCCGCGCCAACCGGCCGAGAATCCGGCAGCTCGCCGCGACTCGATCCTTAACGCGATGTGGCCGGTGAAGGGGCCCGAACCGCGACCCGGCTCGATCCTTCCGAACAAACGCGTCATCGCCTTCTACGGGAACATCCTCAACACGCGAATGGGCGTGCTCGGCGAGTACGAACCGGACGAGATGCTGCGGCGGCTGGACGCGGAGATCACGGCATGGAACGCCGCCGACCCGGCGACGCCCGCACAGCCGGCACTCCACTTCATTGCCGTGGTGGCGCAGGCGAGCGCGGGCAAGGACGGCAAGTATCGCGCGCGGATGGATTCGGGAGTCATCGAAAAGGTCGCCGCGCTGGCCAAACGCCGCGACGCGCTAGTATTCCTCGACCTCCAGGTGGGGCTTTCGACGCTGCGTGAAGAGCTGCCTCGCCTCGCCGGTTTTCTTTCGCGCCCAAACTTTCACCTCGGCATCGACCCCGAGTTCTCGATGAAGGACGGCACGCGGCCCGGGAAGAAAGTCGGCACCTTCGACGCGGCCGACGTGAACTATGCCGCCGAATTCCTCGCGGACCTGGTGACGAAGCACAATCTGCCGCCAAAGATTTTTGTCATCCATCGGTTCACGCAGCGCGGACTGACGAACTACAAGCAGATCAGACTCGATCCGCGCGTGCAGTTTGTGATCCACATGGACGGCTTCGGAGCGCCGGAACTCAAGAAGGGCACGTACCGGGCATTCATCAAGGCCGAGCCCGTCCAGTACGCCGGCTGGAAACAGTTCTACAAGCCACGCAACGACAACCCTCGGACGACGATCGCCGAGCTGCTGAAGCTCTGGCCGCGGCCCATCTACATCCAGTATCAATAGCGCGACGCGCGCTGGCCGTTCTACAGAAACCGCGCCTCACGCCCCTCGAAGCGGCGCCGCATCACTCGGATCGCCTCGGCATTCGAGTCCACCAGTACGACATCGCGCCCGTGCCGGTCGGCCGCATCGCCAAAACTTCCGCTGCCGGCAAAAAAATCCAGCAGCCGATCACCCGGCTTCGTGTGCACTTTCACGATGCGTTCAAGGATCCCGAGCGGTTTCTGCGTCGGGTAGCCCGTCTTCTCGCGCCCCGTTGGGCTGACGATCGTGTGCCACCAGGTGTCAGTCGGCATCTTGCCGCGGGCGCGCTTCTCGGGTGTGACCAACCCCGGCGCCATGTACGGCAAACGATCTGACTGGTCCGCGCGGTAGGTGAAACGCGCGGGATTCTTCGCGTACCAGAGGATCGTGTCGTGCTTGGCGCTCCACCGCTTCGTGGTCCGCGCCCCGTAGTCATACGCCCAGATGATCTCGTTGATGAAGGACTCGCGACCGAATATCCCGTCGAGCATCACCTTCACGTAGTGCACCTCGCGATAATCGAGATGCACCATCAGGCTGCCGCTGGTGGAGAGTACGCGCTTCGCCTCGAGCAACCGTGGCTCGAGGAAGGCGAGATAGTCGTCGAAGGTGTCGGCATAGGCGGCGGTGCTGACTCGTACCTCCGCATACCGCTTGCCACCGAACCCGACCCGGGTGCCGGCGGCGTCACGCCGCGTCTTGAGTTGCGTTCGCCGTTGCGTGCGACCCGTGTTGAACGGCGGGTCGATGTAGATGAACTGGAAACTCCTGGCGCGCAGGCGCGCGAGGATGTCAAGGTTGTCGGCGTGGTGGACGGTGATCACACCGCCCAATATGGGCGCGGGGTGGCGGCTACGGCAGCGCGGCAGCGACCAGCCAGGCGGCGACGATGCAGCCCGCCGCGACCTTGAGCGCCATCGCGATCGCGCGACCGATCGTTGCGCCGATCGCCGCCCGCGTCGCACCATCGCGCGAGATGCCTGTGGAGTACTCGCCAAGCAAGGCGCCCACGAAGCTACCGGCGAGCGCCCCTATCACACCGACCATCGCGCCCACCACTCCACCGATCAACGCACCCCAGGCTGCGCGACTCGATCCGCCGTACTTCTTCGTGTAACGCGCCGCGACCACGAAGTCGAGCGCCTCCGACACCAACGCAATCGCCGCGCAGCCCGCGATGACCCACCAGCCGAACGGCGCCACCGGCGCGAGCCAGAGGAATGCCACGCCCGCCGCGACCATCAGCCAGATGCCCGGCAGTCCGATAGGAATCAGGAGCAGCGCAACGCAAAGCACGAGAATCAGGAGCACGATCATGGCAACACCCCAAGCAGCCGCAACACACGTTGTTCGATCTCATCACGGACAGCTCGCACACCCGCGGCGTCGAGGTCGCGCGGATCTGGGAGCGGCCAGTCTTCACGCGCGTCTGCCGGCACCCACGGGCAGGCATCGCCACAGCCCATGGTGATGACCCGGTCCCAAGGCTCCCCACGCATCGCCTCAACAGACTTCGACGTGTGCCCCGTGAGATCGTAGCCTCGCTCGAGCATCGTGGCGATGGCTTTCGGATTCACGCGGCCCGACGGCTTCGAGCCCGCGCTCGCCGCGACCACGCGGTCGCCGCCATGCATTCTGGCGAACGCCTCGGCGATCTGGCTACGGTTCGAGTTCTCCACGCAGACAAACAACAAGCGCACCTTGGCGGCCGGCGTCATGGGTGGAATAGTATCACTCCCCTCACCCTCGCCGTACTTTTGAAGCTTATGGAATACACACGTCTGGGCACTTCCGGTCTCTCGGTCAGTCGTATCGCCCTCGGCTGCATGACGTACGGCTCCTCCAAGTGGCGCTCCTGGGTCCTCGACGAGGACGCTGCGAGACCGTTCTACCAGAAGGCCGTCGAAGCCGGCATCAATTTTTTCGACACCGCCGACTTCTATAGCGCGGGCGCCAGCGAGGAAGTCACCGGCCGGGCGCTGCGTGATTTCGCGAAGCGCGACGAGATCGTCGTCGCCAGCAAAGTCTATTACGAAATGGGCCCTGGTCAGAACATGAAGGGGCTCGGTCGAAAACATATTATTCAGGGCTGTGAGGCGAGTCTGAAGCGACTCGGCATGGACCGACTCGACCTCTACTATATCCATCGCTGGGATCCCGCCACGCCGATCGAAGAGACCCTGGAGGCGCTGCACCACCTCGTGCAGTCAGGCAAAGTGCTGCACCTTGGCGCGAGTTCCGGACCGGCGTGGATGATGGCACAGGCGCTCTCGGCGAGTGAACGCCACGGCTGGGCTCGCTTTATGGCCATGCAAAACCACTACACCCTCGTCTACCGCGAGGAAGAGCGCGAAATGATCCCGCTCTGCCAGCACGAAGGGGTCGGTGTCATCCCGTGGAGCCCACTCGCGCGCGGCATGATTGCGCGCCCTCGTCCGGCGAACAAGAAAGTCGCAAGCGGTGGGACGAGCCGCGCGAAGCTCGACACCTACTCCAAGCAGCTGTACGACACACCAGCCGATTGGAACGTGGTGGACGCCGTGGAACAGGTGGCCAAGGCGCGTGGCGTATCGATGGCAGAAGTCTCGCTCGCCTGGCTGCTCGCCCGTCCCGGTGTGGCGGCGCCGGTCGTGGGCGCCTCGAAGCTCGAGCAACTCGAGACGGCCATCCAGGCGGTGGACCTCAAACTCACGGCCGACGAGTGCGCGATGCTAGAGGCACCGTACGAGCCGCATGGCGTGCGCGGGTTTGTGATCGGCGAAACTCGGCCGACCGGACGGTTGTAGCTCGGGCGCCTGACGGATCCGCTTGCACCGCGCGCCTCACCCTTGCAATTTCGGCGAGTGCGTTTCACACGAATCCTCGGCATCCTCGCGCTCGCCATACCGCACTCCGCGCGCGCGCAGCAGTCGTACCCCGCCGGTCCCCTCGCCCTGCTCCTCCCCACCTCGGCTCGCTTGGCGGCACTCGGTAACGCCGGCGTTGCGGGCCGCGACGAGTACGCCGTGTTCAGCAACCCGGCGCAGATCAGCGCCACGAACGGCTTCGGTGTGACCGTGGCGACCTTCGGCGACGACGGACGCGGGTTCTCCGCTGCGTCGGCAGCCGCCATGGGACCGATGACCTATGGATGGGGCGTCAGCTTCGCCGATTTCTCGGCGCCGCGCACCGTCACCGGCTATCCGATTGCGCCCGCCATGATCTCTGGCAGCGGAGACGCGGACCAGTTCAGCATGGTGGCGCTTGTCGCCGGCCAGATGACCTGGAAAGGTTTTCGCATTGGTGCGGCGGGCAAATATGCCCAGGACATCGTGCCGCGCGAAGCATCCACATCATCGCTGCTCGTGCTGCCGAGCCGCGGCTCAGCCTGGCTCGTTGACCTCGGTACATCACACCCGCTCTGGACCGGTGTTGCCGGACTGTCGCTGCAAAACATCGGCCACCCCTTCGTGATGCGTGGCCAGCGGGTCAGTGTGCCCACGCAGCTGGCACTCGGCTGGACGGCGAACAAGAGCTGGGGTGGATTCGACTATGGATACGCCACGCAGGTGACCGCCCGCCGCGACGGCTGGGTATCGGCCGCGGGCGGGATGGAGATCAGCTGGGGTTGGATTGAGGGATTCGGCGTGACCGCCCGCGCGGGCGCACGCCGCACCGAGACGGTCGATGAACGGCCCGTCGGCGCAGGGTTCTCGTTTACCGCCGACCGGCTCGTACTCGACTACGGCGCGACCTTCTACACCGGCAACGCGATGGCACATCGGCTCACCGTGAGGTGGCGCTGATGCCTCGCCCTGTGCCGCGCGACGCCCTCGTGATGACCGCGCTCCTCACCGCCGCCTGCTCACAGGCACTCAAGTTCTCCAAGGACGATTCCGCGACGGTGCTTTCGTACCAGACGATCACGGCACCGAACCCGTCGCTACCCGGCGCGTTCAAGGTGCGTACGATGTACTACGGATCCGGCACCGACAAGCAGCGAAAAGAATACAAGGACTCGGTCACGTATAAGACGAAACCTGTCGACGTCTCGCCATATGCGACCATCGCCCCGGCGCAGGCCGCCGACCGAAAGAAGTATTGGGGATTCGACCTCAAGGCCGCCCCAATCAATGGCCGCGTCTGGTATCCGGACGGCGCCGGCCCATTCCCGCTCGTGCTCGTCGTCCACGGCAACCATGACCCAGAAGACTATTCCGATCCGGGGTACGACTACCTCGGCAAGCTCCTCGCGTCACGCGGATTCATACTCGCGTCGCTGGACGAGAACTGGATCAATGGCGCGCACCGCGGCGAAAACGACGGACGCGCCTGGATATTGCTGAAGCACTTGGAGTCGTGGAAGCGGTTCAACGACTCGACCGCCGGCCCGATCTCGCACAAGGTCGACCTGACCCGCATCGCCCTGATGGGCCACTCGCGCGGCGGTGAGGCGGCCGCGGTCGCGGCGGCGTTCAATACGCTCAAATACTATCCCGACGACGCGAAGCAGAAGTTCAGCTTCAACTTCGCGATCAAGAGCGTGGTGGCGATCGCACCGGTGGACGCGCAGTACATGCCGACGTCGCAGTACACCCCGCTCGAGAATGTGAACTACCTCCTGCTCCACGGGTCGCACGACGGTGACGTCACGACCGCCGTTGGCATGCGCCAGTACGAACGGCTTCGGTTCACCAATGGCCAGCCGCACTTCAAGTCCATGTTCTTCATGTACCGCGCCAATCACGGACAGTGGAACACCGTCTGGCAGAATAAGGACAACGGCCCGCGCAGCGGCCGAACACTCGATCTGCGCACGCTCGTGCCGATTGAGGACCAGCGCAACGAGGGCAAGCTCGTGATTTCGGCCTTCCTCGAGGCGACGCTCAATGGCAAGAGTGAATATTTGCCCATGTTCCGCGACCATCGGACCGCGGGCCGCTGGTTTCCGAAGACGATGTACACGACGCGGTTTCAGGAAAGCGGTTATCGGGCGGTCGCTGAGTACGAGGGTGACATCGATCTGGCCAGTGGTGCTCCCGGCGTCACGATCGACAGTGACAGTCTCGCGTCGTGGAAAGAAAACGTGATTCCTTTCCGAGGCCGCGGTACCGACGACCAGCGGACGAACGCCGCTTGGATCGGTTGGAATAACCGGATCGCCGGACCCGACACCATGAAGATGGGACGGCCGGCGAGCTACACACTCACCCTCTCGGATTCGCTCGTGAAAGCGTGGAAGATCACAGCGAACGGAGCGGTCTATCTCTCCATCGCGCCGACGAAAGAGAAGCCGTCGCCGCGGGCGCTGCCGCGCGACACGACCACACGCGACACCAGCAAGGCGGCGGTCGCCGCCCGCGCGAAGGCCACCGCGGACTCCATCAAGAAAGTTCCGAAACCGCCCAAGCCGAATCCTGCGGCCGACACGCTACCGATAGACTTCACGGTGGAGTTGGTCGACGCAGACGGGCACGTCGCGCGAATGCCACTCACCCGGTATGCCCCCGTCCGACGCCCGCTCGAAGTACGCCTCTACCGACGCGCCGGGCGCGACGAGCAGCGGTTCCAAAACCTCTTCGAGTATGTGCCCCAGACGTTCGTGCTTCCGCTCGCCGATTTCGCCACTTCGACGCCCGACTTCAAGCCGGAGCGACTGAAGTCCATCCGACTCCGGTTCGACCGGACCTTCGCAGGTACGATCATCCTGGACGATGTCGGCATCAATCCGGCGATCGATCCGAAGTACGTGGCGGCGCCAGTCAGGCCGTAGCCGCCAGCGGCCGCAGTGGAGGCGGCCTACCGCGTGGCAGCCGCCAGCGTCTTCATACCCTCAACGAACAGGTCCACTTCGTCGAGCGCCGTGAATACGTTGGGCGTCACGCGGATCCCTTCAAACTCGTTCGGCACGAATCGCGGACGTACATGGATCCGCCAGCGCGCCTGTAGTGTGTCGGTCAGCGCTTGCGCTCCCAGGCCCTCGAGCCGCACCGCGCCAAGTGCGCAGGCCTGCGCCGCGTCGAAGCTCGTCAGCAGATGCACACCCCGCACCGGCTCGAGCGCGCGCATCCACCGCTCGCGCAGAAAGCGCAGTCGCGCCGCCTTCCGCTCGGCGCCGATCTCGTCGTGAAAGGTCAGCGCGTCGCTCAATGCGGCGCGCAACGCGATCGGGTAGGTGCCGATCTGTTCGAATTTCCGGATATCGTGGTCCTGGGCGGGGTCGGCGGCGAGGAGCGGCCAGACCGTCGAGATCAGTGGTCGGCGCACATAGAGGAAGCCGTTGCCCACGGGCGCACAGAGCCATTTGTGAAGGCTGGTCCCATAGAAGTCGCAGCCCAGATCGGCCACCGTGAACGGAAACTGCGCAAAGGTGTGCCCGCCATCCACAACGGTGGTGATGCCGCGGCGCCGTGCCTCGTCGCAGATCCGCTTGACGGGGAAAATCTGCCCCGTGGTGTAGGTCATGTGACAGATGTGGATCACCCGCGTGCGGGCGGTGACCGCGCTGAACACCCGGTCGTACAAATAGTCCATTGACGGTGGCGGAACTGGAAACGAGACCAGCTTGAGCACAAGGCCGTCGCGGCGCTCACGTTGCCGCCAGGCGGTAAGCATGCGCGGGTAGTCCTGCGTGGTGCTCACGATCTCGTCCCCCGCCTTGAACGCCAACCCCATCTGCACGATCTGGAGCGATTCGCTCGTATTGCGCGTGAGCGCCAGTTCCTCGGGGTCACAGCCGAACGCGCGCGCGAGCCGTCGCCGGACGATTTCCATTTCTGGGTAAATGAGCTCGTCCACGTAGAGCGACGGACTCATGTTCGTCACCGTCCAGTAGCGGTTCATCGCCTCGCTCACCACGCGGGGCGCCGGACTCACGCTGCCGGAGTTCAGGTTCACGTGGTTTGCGTCGATCGTGTAGGCCTGCCGCACGCGCATCCAGAACGCTTCGTCTTGGGCCACCTGCTGCGGGCTCAGGTGTCTGATGGGGGCGAGCGCATCACGCACGAGCGCGGCAGCGCCGGGATGTACGGTGGCAGATGCGCCACCAAGAGTGACGACGAACGATCGGCGATCCATAGGGTCGGCGTGGAGGAGGGGGAAGCCAAGAAGGTACCACGCCTTGACCGGACTTGGCGTCCCTGCTGGCGCGACCGACACCGCTTCGTAGTTTGCGGGCATGACTTGGGCCGCCATTACCGGTTGGGGCGCGTGCATGCCGCCCGCTGTGCTTACCAACGCCGACCTGTCGACCTTTCTCGACACCTCCGACGAATGGATCAGCTCACGCACAGGGATGAAAGAACGTCGCATTGCACATGTCACGGCCCTTGAGCTCTCGACCGTTGCCGCGTCACGGGCGCTGGCCTGCGCGGGGCTGCAAGCGACCGACGTCGACCTGATCATCTACGGCAGCTGCAGCAACGAAGAGGGGGTGCCAAATAGCGCGTCGGGCGTGCAGGCGGCGCTCGGTGCGACACACGCCGCTTCGATTGACCTCAACACCGCGTGCACGAGTTTTCTGTACGGGCTCGCCACAGCGACGGCGATGATTCGCACCGGCATGGCGCGGAACGCCGTGGTGATCGGCGTCGAACTGATCAGCCGGTACATGGACTGGAGCAACCGCAACGTCGCCGTGCTCTTCGGCGATGGCGCGGCGGCGGTCGTGCTGCAGGCCTCCAACGTCGAGTCTGGCCTGATCGGCAGTGTCCTCGGTTGCGACACGGAAGCGCGCGCGTCACTTCGCGTGCGCGGCCTCGGCTGCGGCTACGCCGGCCGCGGCATCACGCTGGGCGACACCACCTGGGATTTCGACGGCCCTGTGATCTTCAAGCGTGCCGTGCGGGCGATGGCCGACGCGTCCACCAAGGTCATGCAGCAGCACGGCGCCACGGCGGACGACGTGGATCTCGTCGTGCCGCACCAGGCCAACCTGCGCATCATCGAGGCCGTCGCGAAACAGGCCGGCGTGCCGCTGGCAAAGGTGATGCTCACGGTAGAGCAGTACGGCAACATGAGCGCGGCGACCGTGCCCGTGGCGCTTGTCGAGGCACTGGAGACAGGCCGGATAAAGCCCGGTTCCCTGCTCCTGATGCCGGGGTTCGGCGGTGGACTCACCTGGTGCTCGATGCTCGTCCGATGGGGCAGCCGCGTGACTCCGCTGGGCAGCTCCGACCGCGCGCTACCGCCACTCACCACCACCGCGCTGGACCTCGTCAACAGCATTCGCGCTAATCAGGATCCCCACGGACGGTCAGCGACCGGGCTGCAGTCCCCCGTCTTCGCGGAACAGCACCGCTAGGCAGCACCGTTACTTCGCGGCTTTCACAACGAAGGAGTAACTGCCCTTCACCGCGTGCCCATCTTTGCCGGCGACGGTCCAGTCGACCGTGTACTTGCCCGCGCCAAGCGTCTGCATCACGGCATACACCACCGGCGCATCGGCTGCGCTGCCACCCCTCGCTGCGGCACTCAGCTTCCGCACTGATCCACCGCCATTCAACACGACCTTCGTGAGCGGCAGCTCGACCGCTTCGGAGAACCAGAGCTTCAGCGAGTCTGGTGACGTGGCCACCGTATCGTTGACGGCGGGAGACGCCTTCTTGAGCGACGTATGCAACGTCGCCGTAGACGACGCGCCGGTCGCGGCCACGATGATGACGGCGGCGACGAGCGGCGCACGGACGCTGCGGAGTCTACCGATCTTTACGATGAGGGCTCCAGATATGCGAGGAGACGGTAATCTATTCTGACGTACTAGAGGCAAGATAGCCGCGGCCCGGATGAAGTCGCGGAATTGCCCGATGCGTGCCACAATCGAGGCTTCGCACCGCCACGGGGTTCGCGTCCACCGCGTTGGCGCGGTACCATTTTGGATATGAAACTCTTTACAGTCATCGCCACACTGTCCGTCGTCGCCGCGGGTCCGCTCACGGCTCGGCTCGCGGCCCAGGACACCCCCGAATCAGCCAAAGCTAAGCAGGACCTGCTCTGGGCTCAGATGGAGGATTCGATCCGCTTGATCGTGAAGAACACCGATGCCGTAGTGGGCGTCGCGATCCTCGACCTCACCGACCGGCGCGTGTTCTACCTCAATGCCGACGCGGTCTACCCCACTGCCAGCACGATCAAGCTCGCCGTGCTCGCCGAGCTGTATCGCCAACACGCGCGCAACGAAGCGGGCGCGAAACTCGGCGATCTCTACACGATCGACGGCAAGGACGTCGTCGGCGGCAGCGACATCATGGGCGGACTCACGGTGGGCGTCACCGAGGTCACCAATCGGGACCTCGCCACCATGATGATGGCCGTCAGCGACAACGCCGCGACCAACGTGCTGATCAACCGCGTGGGCATGGACAACGTGAACGGTTGGCTAGCCGGTTTGGGACTCAAGAACACGCGGCTCAGGCGGCAGATGATGGACGTGCAAGCCGCGCAGGCCGGCCGCGAGAACACGGCGACCCCGCGCGAGCTGGTGATGATGCTGGAAGCGCTCCACAAGGGCGACATACTCGGCGCACCGCTCACCGACGACTTCTTTCGGATGCTCGGCACAGGGAAAATGAGCTACCTCCCGCGCTTGCTGCCGGACGGCGTGCGCACCGCCAACAAACCAGGCGACCTCGACGCGGTGCGCAACGATGCCGGCATTGTGTTCGCGCCCAACCGTCCGTTCGCGATTGCCGTCATGACCACTTTTGGCCGTGACCACAGGGAGCAGGAGATGGCGATCGCGCGGATTTCGCGCACTGCGTGGAGCTACTTCGACCGCGTGGGCAAGAGTTCAGCGCTCGGGCGGATTGTGCGCTAGGGCGGCCGTTCGCTAGCTTCCGCGCGTGCGCCGCCACACACACCGCCTCGCTGCATTCGCCTCGCTCTGTCTGATGCTGACCGCCACGCTGGGCGGGCCAGCGTTGGCCTGCGCGACCGCAATGCGCGCGCCCGCGACGGCGCCAACGATTTCCGTCGCGCTGACGGCACACGAACACCATCAGACGCTGGCGGAGAGAGTTCCGCAACGCGGTGATGACGCGAGTTCTGCGCCGCCACCAAGCCATGTGCCCTGCGAACCCAGTGCGCTTGACTGCTGCGAAGCGGTGATGCCCTGCGCCGTGACGCTCGAAACCGCCGCCGCATTCTCCATGCCGACGCGGCCAGCATACGCCCCGCCAGTCGCCGCGCAGGCCGCGACGGAGCCGGCATCATTGGTCGTCTCGCCCGACCCACCACCACCGAAAGCGTAGGCCACCGCACCAGTTCGGCAGTCGTGGCCTAACCTTTTTTTGGTGACATATGACAATGATTGGCATTCAGTTCGTGCGCCGCGCAGGCGCACTGCTGACCACAGGCGCGCTCCTGTTCGGATCACCACTCGCCGCGCAGGGTGCACCGCTCGGCATTGCCGCCACCCGTGCGGGCTCCGGCACGACTTGGATGCCGGACGCGAGCCCTATGCATGCGGTGCACTCCGCGGCGGGCCAGTGGACGCTCAACGCACATGGGACGGCGTTCCTGCAGTACGATCGCCAGAACGGGCCACGCGGGAGTACGCAGTTCGGGAGCATCAACTGGGGCATGTTGATGGCGGCGCGCCCGATGGGTGGCGGCACGCTGCAGCTACGCGGCATGATGAGTCTCGAACCGTTCACTGTGGGCAGCAGCGGGTACCCGCTGCTGCTCCAATCGGGCGAGACCTATCGCGGAACGCCGCTGGTGGACCGTCAGCATCCGCACGACCTCTTCATGGAACTGGCCGTCCAGTACGAACGCGCGATCACGAAAGACCTCGGCATCTCACTCTACGCTGCACCGGTCGGTGAGCCCGCCGTCGGGCCGGTCGCGTTCATACACCGGCCGTCTGCCGCGAACGATCCGTTTGCGCCGCTCTCGCACCACTGGCAGGACGCGACGCACGTGGTGTTCGGCACGGTCACCGCTGGACTGTTCACCAAGACGTTCAAACTCGAAGCTTCCCTCTTCAACGGCCGCGAACCGGACGAGATTCGAACCAACTTCGACTACGCAGGGCGTTCGCTCGATTCGTACGCGGGCCGGCTCATCTGGAACCCCACTGCGCAGTGGAGCGTCAGCGGATCGTTCGCCTACCTGCACAGCCCCGAAGGGCTGACCCCCGACGAATCCCAGCTTCGGATCGGCGGGTCGGCGATGTATGCCCGGGCGCTGGCCGATGGCGGCAGCCTCGCACTCACCGCCGTCTATGGCGCGAACCGCCACGACGGAGCCTCGCATTTGGAGCCAAGCTACCTCGCCGAAGGCAACGTGGACTTCCGCGCTCGGCACAGCCTGTTCGGACGGGTGGAGTCCCTGAAGAAGGACGCCGCCGATCTCGCCCTCGCGTTGAGCACGTCGATCGCATCGGCGCAGATCACCGAGTTCGTCCTCGGCTACGCATACGACCTCAACACGACAGGCCCGGCCCGTATCGGCGTCGGAGTACGCGGATCGGTGCACCTCATCCCCAACTCGCTCGCATCGCTTTACGGGAGCAGCATGCCGTCGGGGGTTGCGCTGTTCCTGCGTATCCGCCCAGCCGCGATGGCCACCATGGGCGCTGGCCACCACCAGACGATGAAGCAGTAGTTACTACCGCCTCACCGGCGGTTCGCTGAAGAGGCGCCCCCGCGCGGGTGTTATTGTACGGGGTGGCGCAGCCATGCTGACTTGGACTTCGGAACGCGCAACGGCGCTGCGACGGGCGGTCGCCTGCCTCATCGTCGCCGTCGGCTTGTGGATTCCATCAGACGCGGCCGGTGCCCAAGTCATGCTCGGCCGCGCCGTCGTGCAGGCCCGCCGCTCGTGCGACGGCGACACGATCACCACGATCGACATCCGATCGCACCCGCCGGTGTACACAGGCCTCGCCGCGGAAGCGCAGAGGCGGTTCGCCGGTATGGCGGGCTTCACGCCTGTCACTACACGGCCGGCCGTGATCGCCGCGTACATGCGGCTCAACAGCGGCACGGCCTGTACGGAGATTGACCGGAGCGAATCGGAACGACTGCTCCGTGCGCAGCCCTTCATTGCCTCGGCGAGCATTCAGGCGATACCAGACGGACCGAATCGCGTGCGGCTGCTGGTGGACGTAGTGGACGAGCCCCGCCTCATTGCGGGAGCCGCGGTACGGCGGGGAACGCTCGGATCGCTCTCGCTCGGTTCGGACAACCTTTCGGGACGTGGACTCGCCATTGTCGGACGCCTTCGGAACGGATTCGCCTACCGCGACGGATTCGGATTCAGCGCGGTGAAATACGGCATGTTCGGACGGCCAGACTTTCTCGCAGTGGTCGCGGAACGACGCGCGATCATCGGCGAGCGCCTGTCGATTGAAGTTGCCGAACCGTTCCTCACCGACCTCCAGCGACGAGCGTATCACGCCACCACCAGCGTCCAGAGCGGGTACACCTCCCTCGTGCGCCCCGATGGCAAGAACGTCTCGCTCTTCGTGCGACGCACCGCCTACGATATCGGCTGGGTGACGCGGCTCGGACCGAACAGACGCGGTGCGATTGGCCTCGTCGGCGCGGTCCTACTGGGAGAGGAGGTACGAACCGGAGACGATCTCGTCATCGTCTCGGACACCGGCCTCGAGCGGCAGGCGACAAATCCGTTTCGAGCGGCATACCCGGCCTTCACCACCACACGCGTCGCCGCGATCGGAGGCCTCCGAGCGCTGCGATTCATCACGGTGAACCGGTTCGACGCCCTGATGGCCGAACAGGATATGGGCATCGGCGTGCAAATTGACCTATTGATGGGCCCGAGCCTGCAGGCGTCGTCAGGGGCGGCCGACATCTTCCTGTCGACGGACCTCTATGCCGGCATCGGCGACTCGACGTCGTTCTGGGTCGCACGCGCGCTCGCCGAGGCGAGGAAAGACCGGGCGACACGCAGATGGGACGGCGTTGTGGCCAACGGTCGCCTCGCTTGGTATGGCAGGGCGTCGGGCGTGCGCTCGCACAAACTCTCGATCGAGATGTCGGCCGTGCAGCATCTCGCCTTCCCCGTGCAACTCAGTTTTCGTGACGCTGACGGCGGGCTGGCCGGGTTCGGCGCATCGCCCGCCGTGGGTGGCCAGCGTGTGGTCGCCCGTTTCGAGGAGCGCAAACTGTTCGGCACTTTTGGTGGACGCGCCGATTTCGCCGTCGGTCTCTTCGCCACAGCCGGCAGGCTCTGGGCCGGTGACGTGCCCTACGGCGGAACCACTCCGGTGCGGGCCTCGGCCGGCATCTCGCTGCTGGGCGCCTATCCGACCGGAGGCAAGCGCACCTATCGCCTCGACATTGCGGTGCCGTTCAATCCGGAACGTGGTGGCCCGCGCGTCGAGTTTCGCCTGAGTGCATCCGACCGAACCCGACTGCTCTGGATTGAGCCGGGAGATGTCAGCCGCGCGCGCACGGGGGCCGTGCCAGTGAGCCTGATGAAGTGGTAGCCGCACCCATTTGACATTCGTCCCGCCGCCGCGGAAACTCACGCCATGACTGTCATCACCAACATCGAAGATCTGCGCCGCCTCGCCAAGAAGCGTGTGCCGCGAATGTTCTTCGACTACGCGGACGCTGGCAGCTGGACCGAAGGCACCTATCGGGCGAATGAGAGCGACTTCCAGGCCATCAAACTGCGCCAGCGCGTCGCGGTGAATCTGGAGAACCGCAGCACGAAGTCGACGATGGTCGGCGTGGACGTCGCGATGCCGGTAGCCGTGGCGCCCACGGGCATGACCGGGATGCAGCACGCAGACGGTGAGATTCTCGCCGCGAAGGCGGCGGAACAGTTCGGCATTCCGTTCACGCTGAGCACGATGAGCATCTGCTCCATCGAGGACGTCGCCGCGCACACCGCCGCGCCGTTCTGGTTTCAGCTCTACGTGATGCGCGACCGCGAGTTCGTCGAGCGACTGATCGACCGAGCCAAGGCCGCCCGTTGCAGTGCCCTGATGCTCACACTTGACCTGCAGATCCTCGGCCAGCGCCACAAGGACCTCAAGAACGGCCTCTCGGCGCCACCAAAGCTGACCGTCGCGAACGTCCTCAACATGATGACCAAGCCACGCTGGTGTGCCGGGATGCTCGGTACCAAGCGGCGCCACTTCGGCAACATCGTCGGCCACGCCAAGGGCGTGGACACCATGGGCGAACTCGCGCACTGGTCCAACTCACAGCTGGATCCGTCGCTGAGCTGGGACGACGTCGAGTGGATCAAGAAGCGCTGGGGCGGCAAGTTGATCCTGAAGGGCATCCAGGACGCCGACGACGCGAAACGCGCCGCGGACACCGGCGCTGATGCGCTGATCGTCAGCAATCATGGTGGCCGTCAGCTCGACGGCGCGGAGTCGAGCATTCGCGCGCTACCGGCGATCGTGGACGCCGTCGGCTCGCGCATCGAAGTGCATATGGACGGCGGCATCCGCTCCGGGCAGGACGTCCTCAAGGCCGTCGCGCTGGGCGCCAAGGGCACCTACATCGGCCGCGCCTTTCTCTACGGGCTCGGCGCGATGGGCGGTGCTGGCGTCACCAAGGCATTCGAGCTCATCCATCGCGAACTCGATCTCACGATGGCGTTTTGCGGCCGCACCGACATCGCCACGGTGGACAAGAGCATCCTGCTGCTGGGGACCTACCCAGCGTAGGAGGGGCCGGCAAGCCGGCCCCACCGGCCGGTGTTCAGTACTTCCACCAGGGCGTGGTCGTGCCCTTTGGCATCTTCCACAGCCCGTACTCCGCCATCTCGCGCACGCGGTCGGCGTTGGTGCCCGGACCGTTCCAGCAGTGCGGCTTCTGGTCGCCATACATGAAGAACCCTTCGTAGTGCGGGTTCTGCGTCGTCTTCATCCACGCTTCCAGCTCACGCGTGGCGCGGTCGAGGAAGAAGCTGTCCATGTTGCCGACGTAGATGTGCAGCTTGTCCACGAGCTTCGGTCCCACGGTGCTCCAGTTCTTCTGGAGGTAGTGGAGCAGGTCATAGTTGTCGCGCCAGTACTGCGTGACCGTGTGGTCGATGACGCCGGTGCGGGGATCCACAGCCGGCTTGAAGTAGCCATCCGCCCCAACCGGGCCCCACGTCGCCTGCCAGATATCCTGCTGTCCCGTGCCGGACCGGCCGCGCGTGCCGTTCACCAGCTCCATCCAATAGCGTTGCTGAGCGGTCTGCCGGATTTCGCCGTTTACCTCGCGCGAATTCACCGTAGGTGTCAACTGCCACTCGCTGTAGTTCTTGTAGAACGCGTTGGCGTCCTTGTACATGTTCACGCCTTCCACGTCCGTGAAGGTCACCGGGTCCGGGCACGTGGACCAGGTACCGCCGAAGAAGTCGGGATGGAAGATCTGGAGTGCCAACGACTCCCAGCCACCGGTCGACCCACCGGACAGCCAGCGCGCCCACGGCTCCTTGATCGCGCGATACCGCTTCTCGAACTCCGGAATGAGTTCGTTCATAATCGCATCGCCATACGGACCCATGTTGGCCGAGTTCACAGCATACGAATCGTCGAAATACGGTGTGGGATGCTGGAACGTGACCGCGATGACCCGCGGGAAGTTGTCGGCCATCCACGACTCCCGGAACGACGGCCCGGGCCCAGTATTCCCTCGCCCACCCGGCGGCGCTTCGAAGCCGTACGGCGCCGCGAGGCCGAAGTGGCCTTGGATGTAGTTCACCGGATAACTGATCGTTGACGTCTTGTAGTCACGCGGCAGCAGCACCAAGGCGCCGAGATAGATCGGGCGGCCCCAGAACTTGGACAGTGACGGACTCTGGAACTTGAACCGCTGGACGAACTCATTGTCCGCGGCGATCGCGATCGGCGGGATGATCTGGTCCGCCACGAGCTTCACGACCACCTTCGCCTTCGGATCGAACCGGACCTTCTGCGCTTTCCCGTAGATGTTGCCCGGAGAGCGCGTCCAGTTCTGCCCTTCCCACTGGTCGTCGTGCATCCACAGCACATGACCGTCGGCTCGCTTGAACTCGGAGTAGACGTTCACGAACGGCTGGATCCAGTAGTCGCCGGCCGGGATATCGGCCATGTCGAACACCGGCGTGCCAAGTTCGGTGCCGTCGATCGTCGCCGGAGCACCAGGCGCGAGCTTCTCGACGTCGTGTCCGAAGAGTGGCGCTCCGACGCGCCCGACCAACGTGCGGGGCTCCCTCGTACTGTCGCGCGTGAAGATCACGAACACGCGCCCGGTCAGCGGTTCACTACGAACGGTGGAAGGCACACGAATCTCGAACTTGACCAGCGCCTTCCCCGATGGTCCCGGAAGGATCACCGGCGTCTGCGCGCCGGCTGCGCCCGATGCCGCGAGCGCGGCCAGCGAAATGAGTGAAACAATTCGCTGATGTTTCATGTCAGTTCCCGCTGACTTGCGTGCAACCCTTCGGAGGCGCAGCAAGCCGCTGGTTGCACTCGTCCACGACGATCGGAACGAGCGGAAAAATCCTGTGGCTCGGCAGCGCCTTCTCAAGCTGGTTCAGGCGCCCGTAGCGGCGCATATCCACCCACCGGTGGCCGTATTCGTCGAACAGCGAGTACCGCCTGTTGTAGAGAATCTCGGTGACGAGGTCACCGGCGTAATCGGCCGCGAGCGGCGCGAGACCGCCGGAGTTGACGCGGACGAAGTTCAGGTCCTGGATTGCCGCCGCGCGATTCCCAAGGCCGTAGTTCGCCTCGGCACGCAAGAGAATCAGTTCTTCGTTCTTGATGATGGGTACCGGTGAGACGTTCGTCGCGTACAAAGTGATCTTGACGTTGGACGACACGCTCTGGGTGCTGAGCAGCACGCTGGTGACGACGGCCTTGCTCGTGGCCCGCCGGTCGCGCGTCGCGCCATCGGCCTGGAACTGGGCTTCGGTGAGGAACGACGGAACCGCGACGAGCGCCCGAGGCGCGGCGTCGAACAGGGGATTGAGCACGTCGCCCGACGTGGTCGAGTACACGTGATACGCTCCGGCAGACAGGGCCGCCGCCGTGGTCGCCGCCGTGCTGATGAACGAGCCACCCAGATCCGTGAGCGCGTCAGCCCAACGGCCACGATACACATCCACCCGCGCCTTGATCGCGCGGTTGACCTTCAGGAAGTTCGCGGGTGTATTGAAGCCGGCGTATCCGGTCGTCATCTGGAACGGAAACGCGGTACCGGCAGCGCCAAGGTTCGCCGCCGCCTCGTTCAGCAGGTTCGCCGTGCGAGCCCACCCGCTGTCGCGGGACACGAACGGCTGAAGCTCGGTCGGGTCGGTACCGACCTCGACGACAATCCCGAACGTGTCGCGGATGCGCAGTTGGTTCATGAACTCCATGGCCATCGCGGTCTTCACGAACCCGCGGATGCCGTTTCGCTGTTCTGTGGTGTACGTCGGCACCTTGTCCACGGCCGCAAGAATCGACACGGCCGTACGAAGGTTTCGGTACGCCGTCGTCCATCCCATGTCGGTTCCGAAGCCACCGGGCTCGAGCGGGCCGACCAGGTACCCGAGCACGTTGCGTGGCTCGGCGCCGTCAAGGTTGTACACCTCACGACCAAGGATACCGAGCACCGTCGCATTCGTGCCGACCTGCGAGCGCATGCCGGCCTGCAGACCCTGAACGGTCGTATTCACCGTCGCGGCGTTCGGCGTGTTGAGCAACGCATCGGCATTCGGCGTGTTGTAGTTGGGGACGGTCACTTCCTGGCACGCCGCGAATGTCAGGCAGGTGACGACGACGGCCAGCGGGAACTTCGACAGCTGACGAGTGCGATGAGGAGTGCGCATGATCAGAAGTCCACGCTGAAGGTGAGCCAGTACGAGCGGCTCGCCGGATATGCGGCGAGTTCACGGTTTCGCTGAATCGAGTCGGGAACGCCTCCCTGACCGAAGTTCTGGGCTTCGGGATCGCCGCCGCGAAAGTTGGTCCACCAGACGAGGTTCCGTCCGGCCAGGGTCACCTTCGCGTTGCCGGATCCCGCCCAGAGCGCACGAGAAATGCGTCGCGGCACATCGTACGCCAGCGAGACCTCACGCAGTTTTGTAAATGACGCATCCTGATAATAGATGCTGGCGACCTGCAGGTATGTCGTTCGGCGCAACTCGCCAAGCTTCTGACCGGTCGCGGTCAGGTTGTCGTAGTCACGTGAGTTCTGCCCAAGGTCGTAGTGCCGCCAGGTGCCGTTAGCGAGCATGCCGCCGGCCTGCCGGTCGACGAGCGCATACAGAGTGAACGCGCCGTACCGTACGTCGTTGCCGATACCGCCTTGCCAGAGCGGGTTGCCGTCACCGATGACCCGCGGCACGACGATGCGACCACCGGGCTGCGGCAGCGTGTCGTTGGCCACGATCTGCGTGGCCGGCTTCCCCAGCTCGATCCGCACGGCACCGGTCTGCGGTGAGCCCAGCAGAAACGTCGGAACGGGCAGGTACGTAATCTTCGTGCGGTTCGCCCCCCAGTTGAGCCGGGTTGTCCAGGAGAAGTCTCCGCGGTTCACCGCGAAGATCGAGGCGGCCACTTCGCCACCCCACACCCGCATGCCGGCGCCGTTCGACGTCTCTGAGCTGTAGCCGGTCGACGGTGCCAGCGTCCGAGTGATCAACAGGTCCGACACATTCTTCACGAATCCGGTGAGTTCGATCGTGCCCTTCTTGCCAAAGACGGTGGCGTCCACGCCACCCTCGATCTCGCGCTGCCGCTCGGGACGCAGGTCCGCCGAGGCGCGCGTGGCCGCCACCTGAAAGCCGCCGAGCCCGCTGATTGGCGAGGTCACGAGGGCGGTGAACTTCTGGCCATAGAGGGGCTGATTCCCGGTCTCTCCATAGGCGAGGCGCACCTTCAGCTCGTCGAGCAGGCCGGGCTTCACGTCCGACCATCGGTACGACGCCGACGCCTTCGGAAAGTAGAAGAACTTTCCCGGATCGCCGTTATTGCTGCTCCGGTCCGCCCGCATGCCGAGCGTCATCAGGAGCTTGTCGTTCATCAGGACTTCCATCTGACCGAACCAGCCGAAGTCCTCGACGAGCAGTCGGGTTTCGTCCACCGAGATCACGGTACCGGCCGTCATCACCGCGAGGCCGCCTTGCAGGTTCTGCGCTGACGATCGCGTCTGGTCGAACGTGCGCCGCTCGAACTGCGTGCCCAACTGCGTGGTCGCCGTGATCCATGAACGCGGCGACCAAACGTCGACCAGGTTCAGGTTCATGTTGCTCTGCACGTTGGTGGAATACGACACCACCGACGTGCCGGGAATGGCGCTGCTGGCCTCGTACTGCAATTCGGGCGGGGAATAGACCGTGTTCCGCTGAGTGAATACGTCCGCTCCGCCGTACGCAATGAACTTGACGTTGTGCTGGTTATTCTGGAACACGTTGGCGTTGAGGCGGGCCGTGTTGATGTACCGCCAGACCCATTCACGGTTCTGGAATAGCGCGATCGTCTGCAGCGGGTTCGACGGATAGAACGGGTTCTTCGGCCACGTTCCGTCGGCATTCTGCCGCAGGTCAAGGAAACTCGGAACCTTGGTCAGGGTGTACGCGATGCTGTTGCCGGCGTTGTCGTTGCCGAACAGGCCGCGGTCGCTGCCGGTGCGAAGCACCTCCGACCCAACCTGCAGTTCCACCTTGTCGCTGAGCTTCTGGTCGAGGTTGAGGCGGAGTCCGTACTTCCGCGCGAAGGTATTGTGGACAATCCCCTCCTCGTCCCGCACGATGCCCGACACGAAATATTTCGTGTTCTCCGACCCGCCGCTCACGCTGAGGGACGTCTCCTGATTGACGGGCTTGTTCGAGTAAACGATGTCCTCGTAGCTCAGGTTGCGGTTCGGGTCCCAGTACGCCGCGGCCGCAGCGCCGAACACGGTCGTGGCGTCGGCAAGACTCTGGAACTTCCGCTGCCCGTTCTTGTAGGCCAGCCGCGATGTGCCAAACCCGGTGCGGAACGTCCACTGGGGGCGACCGATGGCGCCGCGCTTGGTCGTGATGATGATGACGCCGGCCGATGCCTTCGATCCGTAGATCGCCGCGGCGGCAGACCCCTTCAGCACCTCCATGCTCTCAATGTCGTTCGGGTTGAGGTCCGAAATTCGATTGGATGGCGCTTCCTGGTTGCCGACGGAGATGCCGGATCCTGACGCTCGCGTGATCTTGTTCGTACCGGATCCGATCGATACGTCCGAGACGATCACGCCATCAATGACGTAGAGCGGCTGCGCGGCGCCGAGAATCGAGGACGTGCCGCGGATGCGAACGCGGTTGCCGCCGCCAGGCGCACCGGTGGACTGGCTCATCTGCGCGCCGGCAATCTTACCCTGGAAAACGCTCTCAATGGAACTCGCCGAGACCTTGGTGATTTCCTCGGAGCTCACCGTGGCAACGGAGTTAGCTAGGTTGCGCCTCGACACCTCCGACGCCTGGCCGCTGACGATCACCTGGTCGAGTTTGAGCGCGTCACGCTTCATCGTGACGGCCACCGTGCTGGTCCCGGCCGCGACCGTGACCGTGACCGGCGAGTAGCCGATCCGCCGGAACTCGAGGACCGCTTCGGCCATCGGCACGCGAATCGTGAACCCGCCATTCTCGCGCGTCGTGCTTCCGGTGGTCGTGCCGCGCAACCGAACCTGCACGTCGGAGAGAGGTGTCGCGACCGCACTCTCCTCGACCACGGTTCCAGTCACCTGCCTGGTCTGGCCCTGTGCGCTCGCCAGCGTGGCCATCATCGTGGCCCCCAGCATCATCGCCAGCGTGGCCGCGAGCGTGGCCGCCGTAGCCCTCGCCATCCTCAATCGTTGCATGTTCCGGTGTTCCTCCGAAGTTGCCTGCCTGATGTCCCACGTGAGCTCCGCGCCTGCCCCGCCCCGAGCCTAGTCGATCATTTCGGCCGGCAGCTCCTTCTCCACCGCCTCGTTTCCGTTGCGGCTGACGAAAACCACCTTGGCGTCGGCGCGCGTATGGACCACGCGCTTGACGGTATTGTCCTCGAAGTAGATGCCGGCGTCGTTGTGGCACGCATAGCCCGGCTTCAGCTTCCCGGAGGCGATGAGGCCCATGTAGTACGGCCGGCGTTGCGCCTCGCGGTCGTAGTGCGGCGAATGACTCCCCTTGAGGAAGCCGAGGCACTGCACGACGGAGAGTTCCTTCGGTCGCGAGTCCGTGGTGCCTTCCTCGAACCAGCAGAGCGAGCCGGCGCTGGCGCCGCCAAGCACGATCCCCTTGTCCCAGGCCTGGCGGAGGATCTTGTCGATCCCATGCGCCTTCCAGATGACCTGTTGATTGAGCGTGTTGCCGCCGGACGCGACGATCGCGTCCACCGACAGCAGTGCCTCTTCCCACGTCTGGGTTTGCCGGTAGCTGCTGATGAAGCTGTTCTGGATCGACGGCTCGACGTCGAGTCCCCGGCAGTTCTTCATGAACGTGCCCGGCTTGTCCGCCGACGCGGTCGGGAAATAGAGGATCTTCGGCCGCGGCTTGCCGGTCAGCTGCGCCATGTACTTGATGAACGGCTTGTTGAATCCCCCACCCGCGATGAGGATCTTGCGCATGCCGGCGGGCGGCGCGGGCGGCGGCAGTGGTTCGGCGTCCGCCCGTCGCGGGTCGAACACCCCCGATCCGATACCGATGGTGCCCAACGTCGACGCCAGTACGAACTCGCGGCGCTTCATCACGACCCCCTGTCGGTGAGATACGGGCTACTGTGGCCGGGGAAACACCGTATCCGTATCAGGCGTTTTCCGCCATCGTCGGAGAGAATAGCTGATACTGCGCGCTCCACGCTAGGGTACGACCTTGGCCGTGTCGGCGCAACAACCCACAACGCCCGTCTACACCCCCGGCAAGCTCTCACCGGCCCAGCAGGTCGCACGCGACGTATACAAGGAACTGATCGAGATCAACAGCAGCGTCACCACCGGCAACATCACGAATGCGGCGGTGGCGATGGCCAAACGGCTCCGCGAGGCGGGCATTCCCGATGCCGATATCTTCGTTGGTGGACCGCGTCCCGAGCGACACAACGTCGTGGCGCGCATCCGCGGAAAGAACCCGGCCGGACGCAAGCCAGTGCTGCTCCTCGCCCACCTCGACGTCGTCGAGGCGTTGAAAGAGGATTGGTCACCAGAGTTTGACCCGTTCAAGTTCACCGAGAAGGACGGCTACTACTACGCGCGCGGGTCGGCGGACGACAAGGCGATGGCCTCCATCTTCGTCGCCAACGCGCTCCGCATGAAAGCCGAGGGCTGGCGACCGGATCGCGACATCATCATTGCCCTCACGTCGGAGGAGGAGAGCGGCCCGTTCAACGGCGTCGGCTGGCTGGTCGACAACCACCGCGACCTGATCGATGCCGGTATCGTGATCAATGAGGGCGGCGGCGGGACGCTGCGCGACGGCAAGCCGCTCTTCAACACGATCCAGGTCGCACAGAAGATCACGACGAACTACACCCTGAACGTCACGAACCGCGGTGGTCACTCGTCAGTCCCGCGCGACGATAACGCCATCACGTCGCTGGCCGACGCCCTGTCCAAAGTCGGCCGCCATCACTTTCCGGTGCAGGTGAGCGACGTCACGCGCGCATTCTTCACCGCGACGTCCGCACTGGAGCCGCCGGCGATGGGCCAAGCGATGCGCGCGCTCGCGGCCAATCCAGCCGATGCTGCTGCCGCAGCTGTCGTTGCCGCTGACGATCGGTACAGCTCCATGCTGCGCACCACCTGCGTGGCGACGATGCTCTCCGGCGGGCACGCGACGAATGCGTTGCCACAGCTCGCCGAGGCCAACGTCAATTGCCGTAGCTATCCTACGGAATCGGCGGAAGAGGTGCGCGCCGCACTCGCAAAAGCCATCGGCGACACGACGGTGAAGGTCTTGATCAAGACGCAGCGGCCACCGTCACCGCCTGCCAAGCTGAGCGCCGAAATTCTCGACCCCGTCGCGACGGTGACGAAGGAACTCTTCGGTGGCATCCCGATCATCCCGACGATGTCCACGGGCGCAAACGACTCGCGCTTTTTCCTTGCGCTCGGCGTCCCGGCGTACGGCGTGTCGGGACTCTTCTCCGATCCCAGCGTGGACGCCCGCGCCCATGGACGCGACGAGCGCATGCGCATCCAGTCGTACTACGAAGGACAGGAGTTTCTCTATCGCCTGATGAAGCTACTGGCCTCAAACCCGGTGACGGTGCCCTAGCGGTCGGCGCACGGCGAAAGACAAAAGGCCCGGCAACGCGTGAGCGTGCCGGGCCTTTGTCTTTCACCAATCGGAACGGCGGGATTTGAACCCGCGACCCCTCCCACCCCAAGGGAGTGCTCTACCGGGCTGAGCCACGTTCCGTCGCTCGCGACGCCAACGATCGGCACCACCAGACGAACACCTCCTAATGTAGTCCGGCGGCCGCGACTGTCCTACCCCCAATGACAGGCGTAGTCACCAATGAGGGGGAGCCGCTACGCCGTAAACGCCTGCAGCTGCTCGGCGGCCGCCTCGCCGTCCCGCTCACCGATTTCGAGCAGCGCGCCAATGTAGTCCGGCTGGAACAGAATCAGACTCAGCAGATCCGGGCTCGCGGTCTGCTTCGTACCAAAACCGCGCGAGAGGTATTTCACGATCCGCGGCAAGCGTGCCTCAAACTCACCGGCCAGGCGGCCCAGGTCGCGCGAAGGACGTATCACCATAATGTCCACGATCTTCATCCCGGCGCGTCGGTCATCAGGTAGCGCCGCCAGTAGGTGGTTCATGCGCTGCAGACGGATGATGTCCTCGTCAATCATGTCGAGGAAAACGGAATTGTAGAGCGCCCCCAGCACCTGCGCTGGCGGCGGATACCCCACCGTCTGCGGCGAGGATGTCTCGGCAACTGACCGGCGGTATCGCGTCGAAATGGTGAGGATCTTCGTTGCGCCAAGGTGAATACTCGGCGAGAGGGGATCGGTGAGTCGCATGCCGCCATCGCCATACCACTCCGCGCCCACTTGCACCGCCGGGAAGAGCATCGGCAACGCGCTCGACGCCATCACCTGCTCAACGCCCAGCGCGGCGAACTCACTGCGGCGCTGTGGCCGCTGCCAGAGCGAGACGCCCCGGCCCTGCACCCAGGTCACTGATTGACCGGTAGTATAGCTCGCCCCTGAGAGTGCCACGGCCTGCAGCAGACCACTGTCGAGATTGCATTGAATGCCGGCGACCGATCCATCAGCGTCCGGCATCAGCTGCCGCGTCAGGAACTCGCGGAGTGGCTGCGTGTCCACCATGCCGCGCATCGGCTTGGCGCCGCCGCCGATGCCGCCCGAGGCAAGCCGCGACGCCCACCGGAATGCATTCCAGAGGAGCGGCGCGGCGCGGATGTCGAACACCTGGTCCGGCGTGAGCCCCGACCAGAGTCGCGCCAGCGATTCCGTGCGCTCCAGCATCGATCCGCTGTGCGCCGCCAGATGGATTGCATTGATCGCTCCGGCCGATATGCCGGTCATGATCGGGAAATGCACTCCGGGGTACCGCCTGGCGATGCCCCGGAGTACGCCCGCCTGATAGGCACCGCGCGCACCGCCTCCGCCAAGCATCAGCGCCAGCGACATCGCGCGCGGGCCCCGTTAGGCCTTCGCCAGCGCGGCGGCGACAGCCATCCTGGCCTCACGCTCGCGCGTGAGGTGCGGCACCACGCCCACGATCCGCTGCGCCACCATCAACTGACCGCGCTGATGCATCTCGTGTTCCTTCGGCGACAACAGCATTTCAAGCCGAGCCCGCGAACCGCTCTTGTCAAAGTTCTCGACACGCTCGGCGAGGAGCGCTGGCTTGGTAGTCAACTTGGCCTCTTCTGCCATGACCCCACGGACTACCGCGACAAAGTTGTAACCCTCGAACCCGGTGATGCGTTTCGTTCGATGGATATCCTCGGCAATCCGCGAGTTATAAGCGCTGTGCGCAAGGATTTGTGCGACGGTCCGCATGCCCGGGGCCGCCGTCAAGCCATAGTGCGCGTCAGAAATGTCTTCAGCCGTCTTGATCGTATTCTTACGAACCGTACGAAACGCATTGGCCAGTTCGTGGCCGCCATACGGAGCCAAACTGCCGTCCTTGTGGTTGGAGAGATTAAGTCTCGAATCTACCATCTGGACAGGCCCGGATTCATCCTAGCGGCTATGCGTGGTGGGCATGGGATCGGAGGCGAGATGACGCGGAGGGGACCGCTCGCTAGGCGATGCGCGCGCGCCGAAGTCGCAGACTGTTGGTCACGACGCTGACTGAACTGAACGCCATCGCCGCGCTGGCAATCATCGGGCTGAGCAGGAGCCCAAAGGCCGGAAAGAGCACACCAGCGGCAATCGGTATGCCGACGATGTTGTACGCAAAGGCCCAGAAGAGATTTTCCTTCATCGTGCGCATCGTGCGCCGCGAGAGCAGAATCGCCTGCACCGCCGTACGCAAATCGCCGCGCATCAGCACGATGTCGGCTGCATCCACGGCGATGTCGGTGCCCGTGCCGATCGCCATCCCGACGTCGGCCTGCGCCAGCGATGGCGCGTCGTTGACGCCGTCACCCACCATCGCCACGACCCGCCCTTCGGCCTGCAATCGCTTGATCTCCGCGACTTTGCCGTCCGGCAGCACGCCGGCCACGACGCGGTCGATCCCGGCCGCCTTCGCGATGGCAGCGGCCGTGCGCTCGTGGTCGCCCGTGAGCATCACTACGGTGAGGCCTAGCTCGTGCATGCGCGCGATCGCGGCGCGCGACGGCGCCTTGATCGGGTCGGCCACGGCGATCAGTCCGGCGAGCACGCCATCGACAGCGAGATAGACCGTCGTCTTGCCGTCGCCGTTCATGGCGGCGGCGCTGGCGGCGCACGGCGCAACGTCAATCGCCCGATCGGCCATGAACTCTGCGTTGCCAACCGCGATGGCGGCACCGTCCACCACGCCGGTCGCGCCGCGCCCAGGGTGCGACGCAAACCGCTCCACGGGGTTCAGCGGCAACCCGCGCGACTTCGCGTGACGCACGATCGCGTCCGCAAGCGGGTGCTCACTCGCCTGCTCGAGCGACGCGGCGAGCGAGACGAGCTCATCGCGACCAGTATCGGACACAAAGCGCGAGCCGGGCGCCGCGTGTAGGTCGGTCACCACGGGCCGGCCCTCCGTGACCGTTCCGGTCTTATCGAGTACCATCGTGTTCACATCACCCGCACGCTGCAGCACATCGCCACCCTTGATGAGCACACCAAGCTCGGCCCCCTTTCCAGTCGCAACCATCACGGCAGTCGGCACGGCGAGCCCCATCGCGCAGGGGCAGGCGATAATCAGGACCGATACCGCAGCGGCAAAGGCGCGCACCGCCGGCGCCGTGTCGGATGCGATGTACCAGACAGCGAAGGTCAGGATCGCAACACCGATCACTGCCGGCACGAACACCGCAGAAATGCGGTCGGCGAGCGCCTGAATCGGCGCGCGCGCACCCTGCGCGTCGCGCATGAGTTTCACAATCTGCGCGAGGACGCTGTCGACGCCGAGTGTCGTCGCACGCAGAGTGAAGGAGCCGGTGCCGTTGATCGTACCGCCGATCACGCGATCGCCGAGGGTCTTCGTGACTGGCAGTGATTCGCCGGTGAGCATGCTCTCGTCCATAGCGCTCGACCCGCTCTCGATGACACCGTCCACGGGGACTCGCTCGCCTGGGCGCACGACGACGAGATCGCCAGCGACGACGGCTTCAACCGGAACGTCGGTGCCCGCGCCACTGCGCACGACACGTGCCGTCCTGGGTTGCAGGTCCACGAGCGCGCGCAGCGCCGTCGCCGTGTTGCGTTTGGCACGAGCTTCGAACGCGTTTCCCGCGAGGATCAGCGCGATGATCACGATCACCGCTTCGTAGTAGACATCTGGCGCGACTCCGGCACCCGTGAACATGGCGGGCCTGACAGTCGCGATCATGGAGTAGATAAACGCCGAGCCCGTTCCTACGGCGATCAGCGTATTCATATCGGTCGAGCCGTGGCGAATGGCCTGCCAGGCGCGCATAAAGAACTGGCCTCCGGGCCAGGCCATGATCACCGCGGTCACCACGAGCATCACCCAGCGCAGTGACGGCGCGTCGCTCATCATGGCCGCGGCCATCGCGATCGCACCGGTGATGCTGCTCACCACCGCCTTGTTGCGGAGGAGCGCAAATTCCTTGCCTGACACCGCATCGCTCCGCGCCTGTTCCTCCAACGCGGTCAGGTCCGGCCGAGCGAGTTCCGCCCCGTAGCCCGTGCCGCGAATGGCGGCGACGAGCTCTTCTGGCGTCACGACCGTGGGATCGTACGCGACCGTCGCGTTGTTCATCATCAGGTTCACGGTCGCATCAGCGACGCCCGGCTGCTGTTGGAGCGTGCGCTGGACGCGCGCCTGGCAGGCCGCACAGGTCATCCCCGTGATGGGAATGCGGATGGTCTTGGCGCCCGCCGGCATAACGGCCGGCGGCTGCGGAAGTTCCGGCGGCGCGGGCGGCGCGATGGGCAGCACTCGGCTCATGCCACCGGATCGTATAGCCCCTACGCCGATCTAGCAACCAGGGTATTCCTGATAACAAACGCCCGGACCCCACACCGGGGCCCGGGTGGCGACGCTTCGACCACTCCGGTACAGCGTCAGCGCGCTGACGTGAGTCCGAAGAGGTTTTGTGTCAGTGACTCGTCCCACTGCTCCATCACGGCCGTCGATGCGCGCACGCGATCCGGATAGCGCGCGGCGAGGTTGTACGCCTCACCAGGGTCACTCGTGAGGTTGAACAGCAATGGCAACGGCCCCGTCGTCTGCCGGCTCAGCCAGCCGAGTCGCTGGTTCACTGGCATCGGCCAGACATAGTGATTGGTAGTCCGAATGAACTTCCATTCACCGGACCGCATGCTTTCGAGCGTGCCCTGATGGTAAAAGAAGAGTTCACGCGGCCGTGCGGCGGACCGCGCGGCGGGCCGTGCGAACAGATCCGCCATGGACAGGCCATCGATCAGCCGGTCCGACGGCAGCCCGATTCCGGCGAGCGCGAGGAGCGTCGGGAAGACGTCGATGTTCATCGTGAGGGCGTCGCACAGCTGGCCGCGCGGGATCGTGCCCTCCCAGTGCGCGATCATCGGCACGCGATGCCCGCCCTCGAAGCTCTGACCCTTACGCCCGCGGAAACCAGCGGGACTGCCATCATACCACGGACCGTTGTCACTCGTGAAGATCACCAGTGTGTTCTTGTCCTGGCCCGTGCGCGCGAGGGTATCCATCAGGCGTCCGACGTTCCAGTCAATCTCCTCGATCGTGTCGCCGTACGCTCCAGCAGCGGAGCGATCTTTGAACTGCGACGAGGCAGCGAGCGGTCGGTGCGGGTAGGTGTGCGCAAGGTAGATAAAGAATGGCGTGTTAGCGCTCGCCTCGACGATCTTGATCGCCTCATCGGTATAGAGGCGGGTGAGTTTCGTTCGGTCAACGAGATCGGCTTCCACGACATCGTAGTCCCGGTACAGCGGAAACGGGCTCATATCGTTGCTGTGCGGCACACCGAAGAAACTTGCAAACCCATGACTAAGCGGATGGGACTGCGGAGCCTTTGCGAAATCGCCAAGATGCCACTTACCGACCAGCGCGGTGCGATACCCGCGCTGCTGCAACGCCTCGCCGACGGTGACCTCGAACGCATCGAGACCCGTGGCACCGACTTCCGAATCCATGTCCATCAGCCCGATGGCGCCCGCCGCGAACCCTAGCTGGTTGAGGAGCTTGACCTTCAGCGACGTGGTGGTCGGCATTAGCGGGAAATCGAGCCGCATCCGCTTTGGGTACCGACCGGTGAGGAGCCCCGCCCGCGAGGGGGTGCATACCGAGTCGCAGGCGTGAAAATCAGTGAAGCGCACCCCGCGCGCCGCGAGCGCGTCGATGTGCGGTGTCTTGACCGCGGCGCTTCCATAGCAGCCTAGGTCACCGTATCCCAGGTCGTCGCAGTTGATGAGTACAATGTTCGGCGGCGGACCCGTGAAAGCAGGATCGAGCGCCATGATCTCTCCAATCGCGCGCGGCGCCGGGAAGGGCTGCGGCTTTGCCTTAAGGAAATACCATCCTCCAGCGGCCAATCCAACGCCACCAACGGCGAGTCCACCGATGAATTTTTTTCGCGAAATGTACGGCATTAGTGGTGATCAATGGCGGAAAAGGAGACCAGCATGGCAAAGATTGGGACAACTGAACTCATGCGAACGCAAAGCAACTTCACTGATCAGCAGCAGATGTGATTTACGTCCTACGACAACTCCGAAACGAAGCACCGTACCATAGCGCTAACTTTATAAATCTTACTTGGCGGCGTAGGTGTTGACCGCTTTTACTCTCGGGACAGCAGACGGGAGAAACTAATTACTCTCAATCGGTGCGGCATTTAGGCAGTCGTTGACTCGTTTATGATTCAAAGCCGTGCGGATGAGAACAAAACCGTGCAAAGGCTCAAGAGATGGCGTCGGCTATGCGCCCCTCATAACCCCAAACACCAAGTTGTCTTTTGTCTTCTGGCTAAGTCAGCAAGTTATTTTGCTTGACGGGAAAAAGGCGGTCAGACGGACGTCCAACAAATACTGGCTCCTCCAGTCGAGTATCGATGGCTCGCGGATTAATTCGCCAGCTCTGATTCTGCTGCTAAGGCACTATGCGAGGCCCACCCGCCACATTCGGAATATTCTTGCCGCGCAACATCGCGTTGAATGCGGAGAGGTCAGCGCCGAGGATCGCATCTAGCGCGCTGAGGTGTTCGCGCATTTGCGTGTTTAGGATCACCTGCACCTCCACCTGCTGATCCGTCGGCCTGAAATCATTGGTGGCGAGTCCATTGGCGAGATATGCTAGCTTGGACATCAGGCGCGAGCCGTAGCGCACACCATCCTGACCTTCGCCCGTCATCCGGAGGTCCACCAGGTTCATCTCGACGGCCACGAGTTGCTGCTCAAGTGCCGCCGCCGTCACGCGCACGTCGGCATCCGTGACCGTGCGTCGCAGTGCATCGAGCTGCACCCGCACAGCCTCGATCCGGCCAATGGCTGCCGCACCGGCGTTCAGATCGCTGCGGATGGCCGCAATCATTTGATTCTGTGCCTCAATGTCAGTGGCAGTGCCACCGGTGTTCGGATCTTTCCGGACTTCGACAGTGCGCGTGTGCTCCGTGCCCGCGACACTTAAGCGCACGGTATACATGCCCGGTGCCACGAGTAGCGAAATAGCGCTTGTGCCAGGTGCCGGCCTCCCGCCAATGCCCGCTACGATATGCGGCGCGTACATCGGACTAGTGAGCAGCCGCGTCTCCGCGCTAGGCTCCTCGCGCAAATCCCAGGCAATGCGGTTGATCCCTGGCTGGTTGGTTCCGATCAGCGTACGCACAAGCCTTCCCTGTGCGTCGCTGATCGTCATGCGCGGTGGCTGGGTCGCAGGAGCCTTCAGCCAGTAGTTGAGGCTGGCGCCGTACGCCGGGTCGACGCCGCGCGTCGGGTCGTCATATGAGGTAGATGGCGGAGTGATGAACCGGAACCGGTATGCGGGCCGCGGCACAAAGAAATGAGAACCAGAACTAATCACTGCAGCATTCAACTGCTGCAGCGCTGACAGGTCGTCGAGAATGAAGAACCCGCGACCATATGTGGAAATCACCAGGTCGTTGAAGTGCTCCTGCACTTGGATTCCTGACACGGGTGCTGCCGGCAAATCCATCTGTAGGGGAACCCAGTTGTCGCCGTGATCGTACGTCACGTAGATCGCGTTCTCCGTTCCCAGATACAGCATTCCTCTGCGAACCGGATCTTCGTAGATCACCTTCGCGTAGCTCAACTGGCTTTTGGGAATCCCGTTGGTGATCATCCGCCAGGTGCGGCCGTAGTCGGTCGTGCGATAGACAAATGGGTCACGGTTGTCCATCTGGTGAAAATCCACTGTGAGGTACGCGGTGGCGGCATCATATCGCGATGGCACGATGCTACGCACAGCCCCCCAGGCCGGCAGGTTCGGGATGTTGCGCGTGAGGTTGGTCCAGGTGGCGCCACTGTCGCGTGTGATGTGCACCAATCCGTCGTTCGTCCCCACCCAGATCGTGCCGCGTTGTAGTCGCGACTCCGCAATCGCATACACGACGCCAGCGTATTCCACGCCGATGTTGTCCGGCGTGAGCCCGCCCGAACTTCCCATCTTGGTCCGGTCGTTAAGCGAGAGGTCGGGACTGATCACTTCCCAGCTCTGGCCGCCGTTACGTGTGCGGTGCACATGCTGACTACCGACGTAGACCGTGTTGCGGTCATGGGGCGAGATCGTGAGTGGCGCATCCCAAATAAATCGGTAGCGCACGCCCTCCGCGGGGCCGTTGGACTGCTGTGGCCAGATCTCCACTGCCCGCGCCATGCGGCGGTCTACCTCGAAACGCACTACGATACCCCCCACCATGCCAGACCCCGACGCCGTCGACCACACGATGTTGGGATCCACTGGATCGGGCGTCGCCCAGCCGCTCTCACCGCCGCCGACAGCATGCCACTGGCCGCGGAGAATGCGCCCCTGCGCGAGGCGGCTATTGCTCGGCCCGCGGTACGTGGGCTCATCCTGCTTGTTGCCAAATACATTGTACGGAATCGCGTTATCCACCGTGACGTGATAGATCTGCGCGTTTGTCAGGCGTTGGCGGTACCAGGATTTCATCCGGTTCTGCGTAATCGAGAGTCCCTGGTCGTGCGCCACGATGCTGCGATCGGCGTTTGTTGGGTCGATCCAGATGTCGTGGTGGTCACCACCAGGCGCAGTGCCTTGCGCCATCGGCACGATCGTGCGTCCGCCGTCGATAGACTTCGAGAACGATGCTGTGAGGAAGTAGGTCTCGTCTTCATCATCCGGCGCTACGGCCATCCGCGAGTAATAGTGCGCGCGCCCCATCGCGTTTCTGTCGCGGCTGACCAATGTCCATTGACGGCCGCCATCGGTTGAGCTCCAGAGCTGGCCGCTCTCGGTCTCCTGCCCATTCCACGGCACCCCATCGCCAGTCTCAATGAGGGCATACACGCGTAGCGGATTGGAGTGTGAGACGGCAACCGCAACCTTGCCGACCGGCTTTGCGGGAAGTCCGCTGCCGCGGAGCCGCGTCCACGACGTGCCCCCGTCGCGAGAAACGAAGAGCCCGCTCCCTGGCCCGCCACTCACGCGGCCCCACGTCTTGATTTCGAGTTGCCACATTCCGGCAAAGAGTATGCGCGGGTTGGACGGGTCCATCGCGATGTCGGAGCAACCAGTGTTCTGGTCCACGAACAGCACCTGCGTCCATGACACCCCACCGTCGAGAGTGCGGTAGATACCGCGCTCAGGCTGCGGGCCGTAGGCCGTGCCGAGTGCACATACGAGCGCGATGTTCGGATCAGTGGGGTGCACGACAAGCCGAGGAATCCGCCCAGTCTTCTCCAAGCCCATCAGCTTCCAGCTCTCGCCAGCGTCCACCGACTTGTATACGCCTTGCCCGAGCGAGATATGGCTTCGGATTTTTCCCTCGCCCGTTCCAGCGTAGATGACATTCTTGTCCGATCGCGCGATGGCCAGTGACCCGATGGACTGCACGGGATGGCCATCGAACACGGGGCGCCAGTTCACGCCGCCGTCAGTAGTCTTGTAAATACCGCCTGACGCCGCACCGACGAGATAGGTCATCGGATCGCCGGGCACGCCTACGGCTGCAGAGAACCGATTGCCCTCTGGGCCGATGTGCCGCCAGCGGAGGTTCTCCCAGTGTTCGCTGGTGGGGCCGTTGGCGCCTTGTACGAGTGCAGCTGCCTGTGCGGCCAGTGGTGCAGCGCGTGAAGTCAGCGTGGCGATCAGGGCAACGCAGAACGCCTGAAGTGCGAAGCAGAGGGGACGGGCAAATGAACGCATCAGATCCTCAGGTGAGTAGTGTGCTCCCAATATTCTACTGTATGTCCGCGCTGGCAGGCGGGTTCTCGCTCCTACGGGTTGGGCTTCAGCGCCAGCTTCAGCACTAGCCAGTCGGCGAGCGGACCCATCACGTCCGCGCCGATGCGGCCGTCCTTAAGTTTCGTGTATCCACCTGGGAATCCGCTGGTGTCGGCGAGGAACAGGTGATTGCGGTTGGCGAAAATGCGCACCGTAACGTCCCTGTTGCCCGCATCCATGAGCGTCCGCTCCACGATCGGCGCCTGCTCGGGGGTGACTTGCTGGTCGGTGCCCCCCTGCAGGACGAGCACCGGTGCCTTGACCTTCTTCAGCGTGGGCAGTGGATCGTAATCGAGGAAGAACTTTGTCCACGCCGTCTTACCACGGCCCGAGTCCCATGCGGCAAATTGTGCCTTGACCGCCGAATCCTTCTTGTCGGCAGCGATCGCGGCATCGCTCATCACGAGGTTGCGCAGTTGGAAGTCGATGATCCTGCGGCCGGTGTACGCCGGCCCCGCGAATATCACCAGCGCGGCTAGCTGGGGATCCGTTGCGGCGATCATCGGACCAATGATACCGCCTTCGCTGTGGCCGAACAGCGCAATGCGAGCGGGGTCGATCCCGACGCGGGCGCGAAGGAACGCCACTCCGGCGCGGATGTCGTCGGCGAAGTCGGCGCTCGTTGCACTGGCGATGTCGCCGCCGCTGCCGTTGATACCTCGGTCATCGAGTCGGAGCACCGCGATGCCGCGACGCCCCAGCGTGTCGGCCAACTGGCGAAACGGGCGGTAGTTGGGGACGAGGGAGAGGAACTCGTCGCGATCCGACTGGCCCGAGCCGGTGATTGTCACCACGGCCGGCACGCGGCCCGTCATGCCCTTCGGCGTCGTCAGCGTGCCGCTCAGCATGTGCCCAGCGCGCGTCGGCACGGTGACCTCTTCGGCGGTGTACGAAGCGTCGGCGGGCGCGCCGTAGTCGGGCCGGCCCAGTGAAAGTTTTGTTGCGCCGGCACCCGTGATTCGGGTGATCGTGACGTCCTGTGCGTCGATTCGCCCGCCGCGTATTCGTCCATCGACCTCGACTGCGAACCGATGCACTATGCCCGCGAGCGTCAGGGTCGCGCTGTCGGAGCCGGCGAACTCTATCTTGGCATCTAGGGGAACTCCGGCCCCCGCGAGCAACAAGAACTTCCCTACGTACGACGCGCCGTCGGCTCGGCGCGCGTGCGCGAACATCAGCTCGGTCAGTGCAAAGCTGAGGTTGATCAACGGAAAGGGCCGGCCCTTCATTGCTGTTGTGAGGCGCTGCGGCACTCCGCTCGCACCAGCGACCTCAACTGACACCGAGTCCGCGCCGATTCGCATTTCGCCCGTCTGGAGCGGCAGCGCGTCTGCCGGCGCGCCGGCGCCGTACGCGCGGAACGCCATCTGCGGCGATCTGCTGTCGTCGGCCACCTCGGCAACGAAGCTCCATCGCAGCTGGTTCTGAACGGCCAGATCGCCCTGGATCGACGCACGGCCGCGCGTCACGCGCTCGACCCCAATCGTGTCTTTACCCTTCAGGATCACGAATGCCGATTGAACTGGTGCCTGCGCGCCTGCGGGTCGTGCCCAAAACAAGAGCAGGGTCACCAGCAGAAAGGCTCCCACAGTTGCCGCGATCGCAAGCAGCGCAACCGCGCGCTGCTCTTCTTCGATCGACTCGTTGCTTGCGGTTGTGATTTCAGTTGCGGCGGCGGGTCGTGCATTCGACTTACTCAACTCGGGATCCTCTGGCTTAAACAGCGTAGGCGTGCAATCGCCGGCGCGCGAGCGGAGCCTGGCGAGAACGGCCCGAACCGGTGCCAAGTAGTTATCATAGCGTTACTTAGCGACTAGCTTACGCCGAGGAGGAGCAACGCACGATTATTCAACTTGTTGCATCCAAAAGCTTTACAAAAGAGCAGGCGACCGGACTCAAAGCGGCAACGTCCAGCTTGGGAAGAAGAGTGCTCAGCCATCCCCACAGTTTCGAGGAATTTTTAAAAGCCGGACTACATTTATGGAAGAAAATCTGGCGCTCCGTAGCTGCTCCAATTGAGTTCGTCGGTATAGGGCGCAGCAACAGCGGCGGCGTGCGGCGCCGTCCGCTGCATGCCGTAGTTAAAATGCATGGAAACCACCAGTTGGTCCACCGTGGGCAGAGTGCCGCAAGGCGCGTTCCTGCAACGAAAGCTCCGTTTTGCGCGTACATGAGGCGGTGCAGTGCCTTGGCGCGCCTAGTGTGCAGGTCGGGACGACCACCATCCATCGACACGAGATATCTGTTGAAACTATTAGTACGGTGTTTGATGCCGATCGCACTTGCAATCCTTGGACTGCTGCCGACAGTTGCGCATGGGCAGCTTGGCGCATCGCCGGCCGCAGGCGCTGTGTCGGACAGGCACGCAGCCAGCTCGCTTGTCAAAGCTGAGCGGGTGATCGAATTAATGACGATCGATGGTCGGCTTGACGAGGCTACGTGGGCAAGCGCCACACCGGTGACGCAATTGTTGCAAATCGATCCTACGGAAGGCGCTCCAGTCTCGGAGCGGACTGAGGTCCGGATTCTATTTGATGATCAGGCGGTGTACGTCGGCGCTCGAATGCATGACCGCGGCCCCATCTCGATCCGATTAGGAAGGCGCGATTCGAATCTTCCAGACGCCGACTGGTTTTCGATCGCGTTCGACGGATATCACGACCATCTGACGGCCTCGAGGTTTTCCGTCAACCCAGCCGGCGTCGTGCGAGACGAAATCATGACGGGATCGAACACGTATTATGGTGATGACTCGTGGGACCCCGTGTGGGAGGTGCGTACCAGTATTGACAGCTTGGGATGGACTGCCGAGTTGCGCGTTCCGTTCTCGCAACTTCGGTTCAACCGCAGAAATGTGGATGGATGGGGCCTCCAGATCGAGCGCCGCATTGCCCGGAAGAATGAGTCTGCTGTGCTAGCGTTCACGCCGCGGCGCGAGCGCGGCGGCGTCGCCCGGTACGGTCATCTAGACGGCATCAATGGTGCGACTGTCCGTGCGCAAAAACTTGAAGTTCGACCGTACTCGCTCGGTAAGGGCGATTTCAGGGCGGCGGCGCAGAACAGCACAGTTTCATTTACGAATCCCTATCGAGACGGCTCTGTCTATAAGCACGGTTTTGGCCTAGATGTCAAGTATCGGCCGACGCAGAACATGACAATCGACGGTGCGGTAAATCCTGACTTCGGCCAGGTTGAAGTCGACCCGGCGGTCATCAATCTGACGGCTGTCGAAACACGTTTTCAGGAAAAGCGTCCCTTCTTCGTCGAAGGATCTGATCTGTTCCGATTTGGTGGCGGAGAAATGGGCGGGCCTGGCGGTAGCAGTGGCGGTAGCAGTGGTGGTAGCAGTGGCGGTAGCAGCGGCGGTAGCGATGCGAGCCCACCATCGTTCTTCTATGCGCGGCGCGTCGGCCGCTCTCCGCAGGTCTCCGTTCCGAGCGATGCGGTGTACTCAGATGTGCCTGAGGCCGCGACGATTCTCGGCGCCGCAAAACTCATCACGCGGACAGCTCGCGGGTGGTCGATCGGCATCATGAATGCCGTAACCGAACGTGAGAACGCGCGCTTCATCACCAGTTCACAGGCAAAGCGAACGGCTGAAGTTGAGCCGATGACGAACTATTTTGCCGGTCGCCTGCGCCGCGATTTTCGAACTGGTCAGTCGACACTCGGCATCATCGGCACCGCCGTAGCACGACGATTCGATTCTGATGCGGCAAGCGAAAAACTTCGCTCATCGGCCTACGTTAGTGGAGTAGACTTTCGCCACGAATGGAGCAATCAACAGTGGTCCATGAACGGATATGTTGCCGGGAGCCACATCAGCGGTTTGCCCACCGTGATGATCGCCACACAGCGTGCGTCGTCGCGCTATTTCCAGCGTCCGGACGCCCAGCATATTTCCGTCGACTCACAAGCGACAAACTTCTCGGGACTTGCCAGCCGCTTCGACATTGGAAAACGTGCGGGCACCTGGCGCGGAAACGTGGCCGTGGCCACTACGAGTCCTTCATTTGAAATCAATGACCTCGGCTTTCAGACATCTGCAGACCGTACAATCCTCGATGTCAACCTGACCTATGACAAAACCCAGCCCGGACGGTACTTCCGCCGCTGGAACTTGACCGTCGGCCCCGATTTCAGCTGGAACTACGGCGGAGACCGCACCGGGTTCACACTCGGAAGCCGCGGCAGCGGGCAACTCGCGAATTTTTGGAACCTCTCATACGGCTACACCCATACGCTCCGGTCGTTCGATGACCGTCTGACCAGGGGCGGTGTGATGGCGCAGACGCCGGAGGGAGGTTCCGGGTACGTTGTCCTATCGAGTGACAGCCGACGACAATACACCGTGCGACTATCGATGATCGGTGGACGCAACAACGAAGGTGGCGGACGGCAGAATTACAGCCTGTCGTTAGGCCTACGACCCGGAACAAATATTGATATGGAAGTTGGGCCGAGCTTCTTGCAAAGTAGAACACCGGCGCAATATCTGACCTCCTACACCGACGCGTCAGCCACACCGACGTTCGGAAAGCGATATGTGTTCGGCGACCTAGCACAGACGCAACTGAGCATGGAGACGCGGCTCAATGTCACATTCACACCGAACCTGTCGTTTCAGATGTACGCGCAACCGCTGTTGTCCAGCGGCAACTATCGACTCATTCGCGAGTTAAAGGCGCCGGGCACTTATACGTTCAACGATTTTGGGATAAACACGGGAACGGTCACGACGAATGCCAAGGGCGACTATACCGTCGACCCGGATGGGTCAGGGCCAGCATCCGCGTTTGTGATGAGCAATCCAGATTTTGATGTGCGCTCGATTCGCGGCAGCGCGGTATTTCGATGGGAATGGAAAGCCGGTTCGACATTGTTCTTCGTATGGCAGCAGAATCGGTCGGGAACATATTCAAATACCGAAACCACCACAGGAATTGGACAAGTGGATCTGGCAACCGACGGGCGTGAGTTGCTCAATATCAAGCCCGAAAACGTCTTTATCATCAAAGCGACCTTCTGGTTCACCCCATAAGCCCGTGTCTGCGCGGAGCAGCGATCCCTAGGTGTGGGAGCGCATCAGCAAGTCGCGGCGCGGAAGCCGCCGCAAGCGCGGCGATAGCGAACTCGCGTCGGGTCAGTGCACGGGACATTCCAACCTCCAGGGCCATTGAGGCGCAGGTAGCTGCGGGACTGCGGCCAATGAGCGGCCTCCGTCAGCGCTCTACGGCGTCACCTTCCAGATGTCCACTCCACCAGCCTGCGGACCCACCGCCACGCTAGCCACGCGTGTGAGCGCGGTCAGATCGATGATATCCACCGAGCCTGGCTCCGAGCCCACGCCTTCACTGGTCACGAAGGCGTACCGATCATCTGGCGTGACGGCCACGCCATGCACCACCCGCCGCGTCGTCGCGATCCGCGCGAGCTCGGCTCCCGAGTGTGCGTCAAACACCGACACCGACTGATCGCGCTTATTCGTGGCGATGAGCTTTACTCCGTCGCGCGTGACTCCAAGGTTGTACACACCGTCGCGCACCTTGATACGCCGTACGAGCGACCACCGGGCCACGTCAATCTCCACGATTTCGCTCGACTTGTTGCACGCCACCCAGATCCGAGCGCCGTCCGCAGAAGGCTGCGCCCAAGTGGGCGAGCAGCTGACATCCTCACGTGCTGGCGGCTCCATCCCGTGCCCACCGTGCGAGGCTGCAGCCGACCCCGCGACCGCACCGGTCACTCCGCGTCGCGCTGGAACACCCTCCATTCCCATCTCCTTGCCTTCCGTCAGGAAGAAGTGCCGCGCCACGTTCAATCGCTCGGCATCAATCTCCACCAGCGTTTCGTCCATCATGCACGCCGAGTAATGGCGCGTGCCGGTGGCGTTGAGGCGCGACCCGTGCGGCATCGTGCAGGTTGGGATCCGCGCGACCTCGATCATCTCCTTGGTGGCCACCACCGACACCGTCGAAGGCTCCATCTCGCCGTAGAGGTTGAAGTTCACGACAAAGGCATACCAGCCATTCGCGCTGACTTGCACCGTGGCCGGGAAGGCGCCGAGCGTAACGTTTGCCGTAGGCACCTGCTCGCCGACGGGCAGCTTCCAGAGCGTGCCGCCTGGCCGGCCGTGCGCCGTGGTGATGTACACATGCCTCCCGTCGGGAGCCATTGCAACGCCATGCGGACCGTCGGGATCGGTGATCGACATGCCGACGCCGAAGCTGCGGTCCACCACCGCTCCGCCCGGACCGAACGTCACGACGGCGACTTCGTCTACCGCCTCCGAAAGCACGTAGGCCCAGTAGGTGTTCGTCGGCGGCGTTGGCGCGCGAAGCTTAGCGCTCGCCGCCGCAGCGGCGGGCGCCGCCTGAGCAGCGGCACCAAAAGGCGCCGCCAACAGGATGCTCGCAAGCGGCGCGAATCGCAGGAGGCGGAGATTCATCTGCGTGCTACGGTACGATCTTCTGCTTCGGCTCGATCCGCACCACCCAGAGGCCGTTGTTCATGTCGTTCACATACGCGAGTCCGTCGCGGACCACCACGCCCCAGGTCATGGCCGTGTTCTTAGTGCGCCCATCCTGATCGGCCGTGTCGAGCGACGCGATCTCACGCCCCTGTGCGCGCAAGTCGCCGCGCAGCTCACCGGAAATGTCGAAGACGCGGAATCCGGCGTCGTACGCGCCCATATAGAGAGAGTCGCCGGCCACCCACACGTTGTGCACGCCGCCGTGTTCTGGCTCATAGAACGCCACGGAGCGCGGCTTCTCGATATTGGAAATATCCACCACCTGAAGACGACCATAGGCACGCCCAGCGGACGCGTCCTTGGCCCCTTTCACTTTCGACGCCGGAAAGACCTCGTCGGCAATGAAGACGTAGTTCTTGTGTCGCCAAGCCGTGTGCGTCCCGCGAATAAAGCCCGGACCGCCATCGGCTTCGACATTCTTGTAGAGGGCGTTCAAGTCGTATTTGAACTGAGAGACGATCTGCGGCGCGGCAGGGGTTCCGCCCTTTACGCCATTGCCGACGTCAAGAATTACGAGACCGTCGTTCCACCAGCTCCCATAGAGCAGGCCATCCTGCACATCAATGTCGTGCAACGTGCGCCCAGCGTCGGGCCGTGCTTCCGTCTTCCAACGGGCCACTTCGCGCGGTTTGTAGGGGTCGTCGATATTCACCACATGCAGCGCGCCGGTGCCGTCGTTAGTGAGAAAGACGTGTGTGCCATGCTTGGGATCTTGATAGATGAACGACGAGTGCACGCCGGCATCCATCCCGTCCTTAAACTCGGATATCACCTTCGGGTGCTTAGGATCTTCGAGCGAGGCGAAGACAACGCCGTTCTTGCGGTCCGAGGCACCCTCGCGTGTGAACACGAGAAACTTGCCGTCGGGCGTGGTCATCACGTCATTCACCCGCCGCGTGTCGCTGATCAGTGAATCGGTGACCACGGGGCCAGCGGGCTTGGAGATATCGATGGCGTAGAGTACGTCACCGCCGCCGCCGGAGCCAAGGTAGGCATGCTTGCCGTCAGGATGAATCCAAAGTTCCTCGGTCGAGAAGCGCGTGCGTGGCAGTCGTCCCACGACCGTGAGGGCGCGGCGCACATCGCGCGCCAGCACATTCACCGCCGCGCTTGCGCTTCGGCCGCCTACTGAAGCCGTAACCGTGTATTCGCCGGCCTCGTAGGCCACGAAGGCACCGTCCTGCTCAATCATTCCCTGACCGGGATTGAAGCTCCAGTGCGCGTTGAGTCCCGTGAGCTCGGCACCCGTGGCTGTTTTTGCGAACGCTTTGAATCGCAGCACATCGCCAGCGCGCACCTCTGAAACGTTCGGCGTCACGGCCACGGTCGCGACCGAACCGGCCACCACCTCCACTGGCATCGACGCCTCCACTCCCCCCGCCTTCGCGGTGATCCTCGCCTTGCCCGCGCGCAGGGCCGTCAGCAAACCGGCCTCGCTCACACGGACCGCCGCCGTATTCGACGAACTCCAGATCACCCGGTCATCACGCTTGTCATCGAGCTTGGTAAGTACGCGCCCGGAAATTCTGAGCTGCTGCCCTGTGGCTAGGCGCGTGACCTGGGGCACTATCTCGATCAGAGTGGCTGGCCCCGGTACCATCTGCACTATGAACCGTTCGATCACGGGGGCAGTGCCCGGTACGAGCGCCGTGACAGCGCCCGGCAATGTGCCGGTTGAACCGGAGGTCACCAACCCGGTGACGTCGATCGATCCTTCGAAAAATCCCCCCCACGCGGCGAACCGGAACTCGACGCCCGGAACGACATTGCCGGCTGCGTCGCGGGCCTCGGCGCGCAGTCGCAAGGTGTCACCAACGGCTACTTGTAGCTGAGCGGGCGATACGATGATCCGCGCTACCGGCGATGACGGAGGCGCGGCCGGCTGTTGCGCCGCGAGCAGGGCTGGAACAAATAATGGAACGAGCGACGGAACGAAGCGAAGGCTGGTCATCATCGTCTGGAATCCCCAGTTGGTCGGCAGTGGCGCGTCAAACTCCAACCTAATCAATAAATAAAATAACCAATAGGCAATCTGGGGGCGTGAGATCGGCTAGCGGCGGATAAAGAAGTACAGGACCCCATGATAGCTGGCGAGTAGCGCGCGGTTGCCATCATCAGACACCCGTGCAAACCACGCTTCGGCTTTGACAGCTCCGCCGCGCGTGGAGGCGGTGATGTACCGGCCATCCGGTGTGATGTGTACGGTGCGTTGTCCACCATCGGTGCCTGAACGCTCTCAGAGTTGGGTTGCTGTTGTTCCAAGCGCGAAGAGACGTACACCCGTTTCCTGGACACCCACCGCCGCGCGCGTTCCGTCGGCGCTCATGTCCACCCAGTACACTCTACTGCCAATCGACTGGGTGGCGCGTGACCAGTTATTGGTGCCCCATCGCGCGTAAAGTAGTGCAACCGTTCTCCCCAGCCGCCGGCCAGGATCCGGTCGCCGTCGGCGGAGATGGCCAGTGTTCGCAGCTCGCTGTTGGAGCAATTGGGGCACGGAATGAGCTCGCTGAAGATCCGCTGATGTGTTTGCCGGTCAAACACGGCAATGTAGGTGGTGCCGTGATCCGCACTTGACGTAGTCATCCGTCCGCCGTAGGCGACGTATCGGCCGTTGGCTGAGAAGTCAATCGCCCGGAGTTGTTGGGTGCTGCTGTCCACTTACACCGGGGCGACCCGGTTGGGTGCGTTCCAGTCGTGAAGGGTGAAACGACCCCCACCCGACTCGACCCATCGACCATCGTTGGAGATCGCCACCGTTCGGGAGCCATCTGGCGTCATGGCCACCGCCCAACTGGACCCGCCAACGGCGGGGGTACTACTTCTCCATGTGACCGCGCGTCCGGTAAGCGACGCGCCGGCGGCGGCGCGCGCGGTGGCAACGAGCACTTACACACCACCAACCACGAGGGAGGCGGTGGCGGGGTGTTCGTTGGGGCGGCCTCCTCCCGGATTCACAGGTGTTGTCCCGCCCCCGTCGGAGCAGGCCATCATGACCGCCAGCATCACGGTCAGCATTTTCGCACAGCGCGTTGCCCCGTGAAGCTATTCACCGGTACGATCACAAGCCGTTTCCTCATCGCTGTTGGATTACACGCTGTGGTGAATATGAGAAACACTTGACGAGCTAATTACCAGAGGCCGAGTATCCAGCCTTCGGTGTGCGCGACGACGCGTTCGGCAGGCGGCAAGGACAGCTCGAAGTGAGCGCGCAAGTGACTCGAAGCATCGTTTTCCTTCATCCAGCGCGCAACGCTGTAGGCGTCATGCTGATGGTCGTTCCTTTCTTCCTTTGGAAAGCCCCGACTCCACAGAGCAGGATAGACCTCCGCGATGACCGAGCACCCGCGCGGCGCCTGCCAACCATCGAACGGCCAGAAGTGAAGCTTCGAGCCAAGTTGACCGCGAAGGAACCGCAGCCACGGCAGACCGGCGTGAGTGGACTTGGCGACGCTGCCCTGCGCATCGAAATGAAACACCGACTTCGCGCCACACCGTTTCTCCGCGATCCGCCGCCACCGGGCATTACCGCCCCGTGACGTGCCCTTGCCGAATAAGCCATCACGAATGAAATCGACATACATGTGGTCCTCATCTGTCGGCCAATGCTTGTGAAAGTCGTCGAGAAATTTGGGCCAGTCAGGAGGCAGTTGGTGCGTTTCATAGTAGCGCAGAGGAAATGAGAATGCATGGTCGATACCAACGAGCGTGGCCGGCCCCGACTTGAGTTCAGCCGCGAGCCACTCGGCCAAACCGCGGCGCGTCCAATACTTGCGCGGACTCGGCGGCGGATGAATCTCGATGGGAGGCTGCGTTGGCGCGGCTGAGAAAATCCGCAAGCCGGTGAGACTGCTCTCGGGTGTTTTTGCACCCGAGTAGTCGATACCGAAATAGCGCTCAAAAAGTAGCATGGATGAAAATTCTGTCAGCCCGCTCGTGCCTTTACTTTCATCGTCCGGCAGCGGTCGCTGCAAAATTTCACCTCGTCCCACACACGCTCCCATTTTTTCCGCCACGTGAACGGTCGGCCGCAGGCGGCGCAAAGTTTCTCGGGAAGATGCTGTTTCTTCACTCCTTTCATGGCTCTTCCACGGCGGGTGAACTTCAAGGTATTTTAGAACGCCTGTCGGCGGCAATCCTCAACGGCG
>SXGR01264663.1_pt1 | contig 69033 bp, 111 predicted proteins | sample 3174711 | NCBI WGS metagenome assembly SXGR01 (sample SAMN11356860, study PRJNA531348) | freshwater metagenome | isolation source: freshwater sample F1-60 | place: China: Fuxian Lake, Yuxi | collected 2017-12-25 | reverse complement strand
ATAAGTTTCACGAAAATCCTGAATATAAGGATTTAGCGAGAAAAGCAGCAGAGAGTTTAGCTAAAATTAATCCTTATAATTATTTTGACTATAAGTTTCACGAAAATCCTGAATATAAGGATTTAACGAGAGTAATAGTGGGGCAATTAATTAAATATAGTCCTTCTGATTATTTTAACAATACCCTTAGCGAAGTACGTGGCCTAAATGGGGTAACAAAGAGTGTTCTGGAGCTGTTGGCTGAGGAAGATTCTTCTTATTTTGATTATTTGAGTTATAATTTTGGACAAAATAAAAATATTAAAAATATGATAAATAATATCAAGAATAAACAGTTTTATTTGTAGAAATTTTCATACGCTCATATAGTATAATCAATGTATGAAAATACGTTGTAAATCTATGCTTGGAACTTCTCATAGTTGGGCAATAACTGTAAGAAGTTTGCTTAAACAGTTTCTTATAAAAGAGCATGATCTATATCTTATGTCCATTAATGGCTTTGACTTGCTGGATAAAGATCTAATAGAACTGATTGATCGTGGTGAGCCAAAGAGTTTTGATCTAGATTTAAGCTATACACAGCCCGGAAATTTTAAGACAAGGTTTTTGAAAAAGTCGAATCTTAAGCTAGCCATTTATAATTATGAATCATCTATTCTTCCAAAAAAATGGAGTGATTCTCATAAGTATATCGATTATGTTTTGCCATCATCAGAATACACAAAGAATGTATTTTTAAATGCCGGGTGGCCAGAAGAGAAATGTTTAGTGATTCCTCATGGAATCGATCTTTCTTTGTTTGAAACAAAAAGCAAGTATCCATTAAGAACAAAAAAGAAATTTAAATTTTTAAATGTATCTATTCCTCACTACAGAAAGAATATTGATTTAGTCATAAGGGCGTATTACGATTTATTTTGTGAGGAAGATGATGTTTGTCTTGTGATAAAGACAAATATAGAAAAAAAAGAAAATGCAGAATACGAATATGATTTTCTAACTATGCTTTCTGGACTGCAAAAGGAATATTTAAGTAAAAAAAAGTTGCCACAAGTAGAGATTGTGCATGAAAAAATAGGAAATATGGCAGCATTGTATAATGCTTGTGATGTTTTGGTATCTGCCACATCGGGAGAGGGTTTTGGATTACCTTTGTTGGAAGGATTAGCCTCAAATATGGTAGTTATTGCGCCAAGAGCTACTGGTCAAGTTGATTTTCTAAATGATAACAATAGTTTGCTGTATGAAGCCAATGAAATGTTAGCCGACAGAAGATATCAATACATATCCTATCATCCTGAAGCCACTGTTTTTATGCCAAGTTTTGAGGAACTGAAGAAAAATATGGAATATGCTTATGATAATTTTGATTTTTTGAAGTTAAAGTTTGAAAAACCTTCCAAGGAAATATGTAATAAATTAACTTGGAGCCATGTTGCTGATCAGATTTTGAATATATCATGATTCTTTTTGATTCGTTGAGGGAAAGAAGTTTTTATAATATATGTGTTGAGGGAAAGTTTTACTTAAAGCCTGGAGATTTTCACTCGTTCAATATTCCATGCTCATCAAGAGTAATAAAAGTTAAATTTGCTGCTAAAAACCACTTTGGAGATGGCTTATTATCATTATCGGTTCGTTCTGATAAAAAATCTTATATGGATAAAATTTTCATATCATCAAACAAATTTGATCAGTACAGTTTTGAGTTTGCTTTTGGTGATATACCAACCTTTATATCAATTGATCTGGCCAGAGAATCAGGGATTAATTTTGGTAAAGTTGAGATAGCGAGACTTGTTGTTGAATCAAAAGATAAAAAAGAGGTAGTTTTGCAAGAAGAACTTGTTAAAAAAACTGAACGATCTACCGTTTATTGTGTAATTCCATATGGTATTTATGGCGGCGCAGAAGTCTATCTAAAAGATCTTATAAACGCAACAAAAAAGGAAAATGTTTTCTTCAATTTGCTTTATCTTCATGATAAAAATAATCTAAAAACATTTTTTAAAGATGATATTTATTCTTCGGCTCGTAATTTTTCTGATTTATCAGAGATGAAAAAATGGATTACAAAACATCCACCCGATATATTCTTGTATTACAACAGAAAAGACATTTATGATCTTGCGATTGATCTAAAGAAATCGGGAGTGACATCGAAAATCGTTGAGATTTATCATAGTGACTTCATATGGCCTGGAGCGGTGGCTAATCTAAATCATCGTGAAGATATTGATACAATGATTGTTACATATCCAGAATTAGGAACACAAATAAAGGGAGTATTCGAAAGAAGGACTGTTCCTATTCCTATTGATACAGTTAAATTTTCAAAAAATATATCAAAATCAGACATGGATATAGGCTTGCTTCCGGGAAAGAAGGTAATAGGTACGGTTGCCAGACTTTCAAAAGAGAAGAATATTGATTATATTCTTGATTTAGCAATACAAATGGGTGATTTTGAATTCTTAATCGTAGGCGATGGGCCAGAAGGTCCAAGATTAAAGAATAGGGTTCAGAAGGAAAAGATTATAAATGTTACTTTTGCAGGACATCAAGATGATACTTCGAGATATTATCATCTTATGAATGCATTTGTATTGTGTTCGGACATGGAAGGAACATCGATATCGGTTCTTGAGGCGATGTCTTCTTCTGTTCTTGTTTTTTCTAATTTTGTTGGTGGAATTCCAAGCATTTTAGAAGAAGAGCATTCTGGTATAAGAGTATTTGGAAATGCAAAAGAAGATGCAAACATTATAAGGTCAAATATCAACAGAATGAATGTTGTTTCGAATGCAAGGCAATATGTAGAAAAGAATCATTCGGTAACGAATTGTTCTAAGCTTTTTTTGTCAGCTCTTCTTGGAAATATTGATCTTTTTAATAAAAAAGCAAGAATTCCAGACAGCGAACTTGTTATTAGCGGGGAGTTTATTTGAAAACCATCAATTTTTATGGAGAAATTAATGATTTTTCCGGATATGGAAATGCATCAAGAGCCCTTGCCATTGCTTTTTCGAAATCCGATGTTTCTCTTAAGATTTGCTCTGATATAACAAACTCAAATAAGGCATTTGTATCTTCACTCAAAATAACAGATGATGTGGGTGGTATAGATTTTTATGTTGGTGAGCCTCCATGGAATAAAGTTAAGAACAATAATTATAAAATTGCTTATTTCAACTGGAAAACGGATAAACTACCAAATGCTTGGAAGAATGCTTTAAGTTCCGTAAATGAAATTTGGGTCCCAACGCTTTATCAAAAAGATTTGGTTGTATCTTCTGGTTTCCGTGGCGAGGTTTGTGTTATTCCTACACCATCTCTTCCAAGGAATTTTTCTAGAAAAACATTGTTATCAACAAAGCGAGATAAAGACATTCTTGCAGATGAAATTTTTAATTTTTATGCCATTATGAATTGGCATGAGCGAGAAGGTTGGAAAGAGCTGCTTTCAGCTTATTATAAATCATTCAAACCAGAAGAGAAAGTTTGTTTGGTTCTTAAAGCGAACCCGCTGCCTGGAAATACAGCACAATCTATAGTTAAGGATATAAATTCTTTAAAATATCATAGTGGATTAAAGTATTTTCCAAAAGTTTTTTTGATTACTGATCGTTTAAATGAAGATTATGTATCCGCTTTGCACGCTTCTTGTAGGGTTTTTGTCTCCCCACATCGTGGAAAGGGTTGGGGAATGTCGATTCATGATGCTCTTCTTGCAAATAATTTGGTTATATCAACAAAGTTTGGAGGAATTTCAGATTGGCTGGATGATTCCAATTCGAAGATAGTAAAACATATCATGGGGCCTGTATCCAATATGAGTTGGAATCCATTGTACAATACCTCTCAGAATTGGGCAAATCCAAGTATTTTAAGCCTTGCTTCGCAAATGAGGGACTGTTACGATAATTTTATGACTTATGAAGAAGTGGTTTTGGCCGGGCATGATTTAGCGATGAATTTCACTACAGATGCAGTTTCTCAATATATAAATTCAAGATTAGAGAGTCTATAATGTCGTATTCTAGATTTGGAAATAGAAGGATTGCGAAGCCAGCGACTCCGCCAAACATTCTTCCAAAAAACATGCACACCACAAATAATTTTGATGGATTGGTTCTTGAGGCCATTCTTAGTGCTGGCGATGGATATGGTGGAAGTGCTCAAGAAATTTGTTTAAGTCTATCAAATCGTGTTAATTACTGCTTTGTTCCATGTTTTACCGATCCAAAATATTCAAAAAATTCAGACCCAGCACTTATCGCAAAAGTGGTTGATGAATCTCCTTTAGGCAAGAAGTTTTTGCAATATAGTCCGCCACATATTTCGAAACCCCTTTCCTTACATCGAAAAGCTAAAGTAGAATGCTTTGCATTTACAATGTTTGAGGCCACAAAGATTCCAGATCTTTGGCCAAGCAGGATCAACACAAACTTTGATCAACTGATTGTGCCGTCAGAATTTTGCAAGCAAGTCTTCAAAGACAGTGGTGTAAATATTCCAATACAAACGGTTCCGCTTGGAATTAATAATTCTTTGTGGCCTTATTTTGACAGAAAAAAACGTATCGGAAAGCAGCCATTTACTTTTTTGCTTCTTTTTGCGAAGCATCAGCTAGATGACATGAGAAAGAATTCGAAAATGGTCCTAGATGCTTTCAAAAAAGCTTTCGGAAACAATAATGATGTTCGTTTGGTAGTAAAATGCAGCTTAGGAGAACATCTACCAGAAAGTTTTGCTAAGTATGGGGATAATGTACAGTTTTTATGTAACACATTATCAAGAGAAGAGTTGTTGCAGATGTACAAGATGGCGGATGCATTCGTATTTCCTTCATTAGGGGAGGGTTTTGGGTTGCCGCCAAGAGAGGCTATGGCTACAGGCTTGCCTACAATTTTGACAAATTGGAGTTCAATGACAGATATTGCAGATCCTTCAATTTGTTACCCATTGCAACCTATTGGTTTACAGCCAGCTATTTATAAAAATTCCTTTTCAAAGGTAGATAATGGTGGAAGGGAGCAGATCGGAGAATTTGCAAAAATTCTTGAAGATGAATTGATAGAATCAATGTTGGCGATCTATAATAATCAAGATGCAGCTGCAGATATTGGAAAAAAAGCTTCAGAATTTATTCATGAAAATTTTTCATACAAGAAAACGGTAGATTCTTTATTGAAAACTATAAATGATGGAGTATTAAAAGAGAATAAAGACATAGGGAAATCAAATCCTGTAAATAAAAGAATCCCTGTAAGGCAGCGAGTTATCATTTCTCCAGAAAAGATAGAAAGAGGTGAAGGTTCTATTGTGATTCATGTAAATTTAGCTATTGGACCCATACCTGATTCTGCAAAGAGTTATTATCTTAGGGCTTATGCGATCAAAAAGAAGACGGGTGAGATATCAAAAACTCATCCTGTATTGGCAGAAATTCAAGATTATAAAATTATGTCATATGAATCTTTTCATGATAAAAAAATGCAAGTTACAATAAAAACAGATCTTTTAAAGTTTGATGACTATTCTTTGCTGTATGGTTTGTATCAGGATGATGTAAAGTGGCATGAGCAATCCATTGTTGAAATAAAGCTATAGGAGCATTAATGCTAACTGCTGTAATTACAGGTATTGGTCAAGATGCTGCGAATTTATCCAAAAAGCTTTTGGATAATGGGTATCAAGTTGTTTGTATTGGTCGGCGGAAAAGTGTAGAAGCTGGATTGAGTAATGTAGAGCAGTTTTTAAGTCACCCGAAGTTTGCTTTTATATATGGTGACATAACTGATCCTACTTGTATATCTAGGGTTTTGCATGATTATAAACCAAATGAATATTACAATACTGCAGCACAAACTCATGTTGGTTATTCCTTTTCTTCTCCAGTAGATACATTTAAGGCAAACGCAGAGGCTGTCATTTCAGTATTGGAGCTTATAAGGCAAATATCTCCATATACAAGGTTTTTAAATTTTGCAACATCAGAATTGTTTGGTGGTTTAAACTGTCCGGAGCTTGGTTACAATGAAAATACGCCTTTTAATCCAAGATCTCCATATGCAGTTGCAAAAGCTGCAGCATTTTATGCTACAAAAAACTATAGAGAAGCTTATGGATTACATGCTTCTAGTTCCATTTGTTTTAATCACTCTTCTATTTATAGGTCTTTGGATTTTGCAACTCGTAAAATAACAAGAGGGGTTGCAGAAGTAAAATTAGGCAAGAGAGATAAATTGAAAATGGGTGATTTGAGCGCCTTTCGTGACGAAGGACACTCAAAAGATTATGTTGATGCCATGCATTTGATTTTGCAACAACCTAATCCTTCTGATTATGTTGTTGCAACTGGAACTGGAGCTACCATCGAAGAAATGTTTCGATATGTTTGTAATCTTGCAAATCTTGAATTTGAAAATATTTATGAGAAAGATGTACGCTTCTTAAGACCATCTGAAGTCCCATTTTTAAAGGGTGATCCTAGTAAGGCAAAGGATCTATTAGGCTGGAACCCAAAACATACATGGCAAGACCTATTAAAAGAGATGTATGAATATGATATAAAGGATGTAAAATGAGTTTTGAAAAAAATGGTGAAATAAAGGTTTTTAAAAAAAATAATAAAACCAAAAATAAAATCACCGCAGATTTTACAGGTGAACGGTTTGGTGTGGATGATTTAGATGATAATTTTGGAAAATTAGAAGATATTAAAAAACAAACAGCAGAGAAAGAAACAGAAAATAAGAATGTTTCTAACAAAGACTGATAAAATCAATTCTTTATATAAATTAATAATCTCAAACACTAACCTTGAAGATGAAAAATTTGCATATACCTATGAGTTATTAACCATTATTATCCCTGGGTTTGATGACATTCCAGACGAGGATAAAGAAGAGCTAATATTTTCCGTTTTGCAAGAATTTGAAGACTATACCGAGGAGGCTTGAGTGAAAGATGTAACTGTTGATGAGTTTAAATCGTTTGTAGAAAGTGATAAACCTACGTTTGTTTTGTTTTCTGCAGATTGGTGTGCGCCATGCAAGCAATTAACGCCTATTCTTGATCGATTATCAAAAGAGAAGGGTTTTGATGTAGTAAAAGTTAAGGTATCAAAAGATACACTCGAATTGGTAACTGCGCATAAGGTAAGTAGTATACCTCATTTAGTTTCGTTTAAAGATGGGCAAGAAAAAGCTTCTATGATTGGTTTTGCGGGGGAAGCATCAGTAACCGAATTCATAAATAAAAACTTGTGAAAGTAGATATCATAATCCCAATATATAAGTCCAATTTAACATTTCTAGACGCAAGTTTAAAAAGCTGTATAGAACAAACGTATAAGGACATAAATATTGTTGCGGTAGTGGATGGCTGTGATTTAGATTACAGCACTATTTTTAATAAATACGGCATAGTTCCAATTGTTTTGGATAAAAACTATGGCCCAGGTTATGCTAGGAATTTTGCTATAAAAAACTCTTCATCAGAAATCATTTCATTTTTAGATTCAGATGATATTATGTTAAAAGATAAGATAGCAAAAGCAGTCGCATTGTTTAAGTCAAAAAAAGAAGTGGACTTAACTTGTGGAAATTACAAACTTATAATTAATGGAAAGGCAAACAAAACCTTTTTTAACGGTAAGCTTTCTATTGATTATAACAAGATGTTAAAGATAAATTATGTTGCTTCGGGATCAACATCGATACGTAGATCTGTTTTTGAGAAAATAACAAATGATCGAGGTTATTTTTTTGATGAGCGATATCGGATTGCTGAGGATTATAGTGCATGGTTGGAAATTGCGCGAATTGGAGCGGAAAAAAATATAAGCAATATTGTATTTGATACGGAACCCTTGTATCTTTACAGAATTTCTAATGATGGCTCATCTTTGTATTTTAATAAGGAAAATAGAGATAAAGAAGCTGAAATATTAAGTATTATAAAAAGTGAATCACGGGAAAGGATGGCTGAGTTTGAAAACAAGAAAGAAAAAAATTGAAAGCCCAGAAAGTTTACTAGATAAATCCCGCCCAGTTTTTATAAAAACTTATTTGTTTGAATCGGGCCTGTTTTATCTCGGAAAGTCTTTGGGAGATCACTTAACCTCTCTTGGTTTTGATGTTTTTTACATACCTAAAGAAAGATACGCTCTTGATGGATTGATTTACAAAAAAACATATCCTAAGCCAAAGTTTGATCTTGGAATTCCAGAAGATAAGATTCTGATGTTGAATGAAGATGCCGAATTAAGAACTACAACTTTGCATAAAGTGATAAAGTACAATCCAGGTGCTATAATTTCTTTTGAAACATTTACGGGAAAACATGACTGGATTAATCATGTAAGACGCAATGGATTAAAAATCATTGATGTGCCTATGATCGAATGGGTTGATAAACAAAGTTTTAATGGAAAATCTTATAAGGTGTTTGATCAGATTTGGGGATTAAATCATCTTTGTTTTGATACTTTTCAAAAAACATATATAGATGTAAAAGAAAAAATTAAGAATGTTCGATGGAATTTTGCAGATAAAGATATAGTTAACTCAGAAAAGAAAAGTACATTTATACATTTTGGATCATTAAACGAAGGTTTGGATGTAAAAAATACAAAAGAAGTATTGAAAGCATTCAAGAAAGTGTCTGATTTGAGACCAGACATATCTTTTGTTTATGTTGGGAAGCAAATTCCTGAACAAAAAGGAATTAATAACCTTACGGCTTACAACACTCCGTTGGTTCGTGAAGAAGTAATTAAACTATGTTCAGAATCCGCTTGTGTTGTGGCTCCCTCACAGAGAGAGGGACTTGGATTATCCATTATTGAAGGTCTTGCGGCCGGAGCAAAGGTAATTACCACAGATTCTGCGCCTATGAATGAGTATTCTGGACTTATTTTATGCAAACCAGAGGGGAAAAAATCAGATTTTTCATTAATCCCATTATCTCTAGTGAATAATTTTGAAATTTTCAATGCTATGCTGAAATATTTGTCGGATTTCCATGGAAAATGATATAAAAAAACAGAATGATGATTTTTTGAAGTTTTTGTTGGGAAAATCAGGAGTTAAGGGAAAGGATTCTGTTCCAAAAGAAAAGAAGCGCCCAAAGAAAATTCCAGTTATCACTGATTCTAATGAAAAAAGTCAAAACAAAGAAGAAATCGTTGTAGATAAAAGAAAGAAAAAGTCATAATGTTTTGATTTTATGACTTAAAAACAAATTAATTTAGTAAAATCATATATATTGGTATATATGGTTTCACTTATATTAAGCAATACAAATGTAAAAATAAAAGGCAATATTCCCAAGGGTGCATTGCAAAAAATTGATTCAAGTATGAGTTATTACATACCAGGACATCAGTTTTCGAGAAATAGTGGAAACAGCTGGGATGGAAGAGTTCGGCTTTTAACGAAAAATGGTTATTTCCCCATAGGTCTGCTGTCACTTACTGAGAAAATACTAAAAGAATCTGGCATTGAATATGAAATTATTGATAATCGTCCTATAATTTCGTATGGAAAGCAATTACCAATCATAGGTGATCAAAAGCCTAGAGATTATCAGGAAGATGCGGTTAATAAAGCATTTATTGCCGGCAGTGGAATCATAAGATCAGCTACGGGTTCCGGAAAAGCATTGATGTGTGCAATGCTTGCTGCAAAATATAATACAGATACAATTATTTATGTTGTAACAAAAGATTTGCTGTATCAAATGTACAAAACAGTTACGGAAACGCTTGGAGTGGAGTGCGGAATCATAGGTGATGGTAAATGTGACATAGTTAAGGGTATAAACATTTGCACCATATGGTCTGCAGCATCTGCCTTCGGAGAAAAGTTTAAAATATCAGATTCTGAAGTAGATACAGATGAAAAAGACATAAAAAAAGATAATAGTGAGAAGTTAAAGGATTTAGTTAAAAATGCAAAAGTAATGATTGTGGATGAGTGCCAATATGCAGCATCCCATACCGTTCAGTTTTTGCATAAAAACAGTTTATCTGCAAGGCATCGGTTTTTATTGTCAGGTACTCCTTGGCGAGAAAATGGTGATGATTTATTGATTGAAGCAGTTTCTGGTCCTAAGTTTTTTGATTTGGGCGCTTCAGATTTGATTAGAAAAGGTATTTTGGTAGCTCCAGAAATACATATGCTTCGAGTTCCACCAATAAAAAATCCAGGCAAAACATATGCCGAGATTTATAAAAACTATATCGTAACAAATGATGAAAGAAATGATTTAATAAAGTCTTGTGCAAAAAAACTGGTTGGATTAAAAAAGAAAACTCTCATACTCATTTCAAAATTGGAGCATGGTAAGATCCTGTATGAATCCTTGTCGAAAGAAATGAATGTGGAGTATCTGTCTGGGGCAAATTCTACGGATGAACGAAAGAGAATCATAAAAGATTTAGAAGATGGTATTATTGATGTCATTATTGCTACAAAAATATTTGAAGTTGGCGTAGATATACCACAATTAGATGCATTAATCATTGCTTCTGGTGGAAAATCCAGAGGTTTATCATTACAAAGAATAGGGCGTGCAATTCGAGGGTTTCCGGGGAAAAATAAAGCAGTTATTATTGATTTTATGGACAGCTGTACTTACTTGAGAGACCATTCTGCGATCAGAGTTCAAACTTACAAAACTGAGCCAGAGTTTAGGATAAAATTACCAACAAAGAAGAAGTAAAAGATGACTGAAGATGAATTTTATGAAAAAATACCAGAATGGTTAAAATCTGATATTGAAAAATGGAATCATATAACTCTTCTTGCATATTTTTGTTATAAATATGAAAAAGCAAATGGTGTAAGATTTAAGCTGGTCAGAAGTAAGAATGGACCAACGTCTTCTAAAGAAAGTCGTGATTTTGCAAAATTATTCAAGGTCCTTGCGGTTGAAAATTATGACAGCCTGCAAGTGGATGAAAAAAGAGAAGAAAGAATAAAGATAAATAAAAAAATAGGTCTTTATATCAATTGGATGTTTGATTTTAGATTCAAGCAAACCAGAAAGCCTATTAATGGCACGCAAACCTTTCTTTCTCCATCCATAATGAATGAGTTTGAAAGAATGTACAATAAAAAGATTAATGAAAAGAAAGAAGGGTCTAAATTTGAAATGTTATTGGATTGGGTAAAACAGAATGAGCAAGATTTGCTTGAGTTACACCAATTAGAACGAGTTGCTGATTTGAAAATGATTCAGGGATATATTGAGTCTTATAATTTAAATCATGAATCGCCAGAATCTCGGCTTATAAATAAGGCTGTTGAAATGGGGCTTTTATGAATTCTGAAAAAAGCAGAAACACATTGAAGGGTAAAAATGTAACTCTTCATACGGAAGGTGGCTGGTACATTTCTGGAAAAGTAGTTCTTGATAATGATGAGATTCTTATTCTCGCAGGCGATGATGAAGATGATCTTAGTATTGTTTATAAGACAAAGATCTGTATTGCAAAAATAACAAAAAAAGATTCAAAAGCACCTATTGAAGAACCTCCAAAAGAAGAGGAGATATCACTACCAAAAAGCTCTATGTTTTTTACAATTAAGAAGAAGCCTGCAAGAGATATGAGTTTGAAAGGTCAGCTTTTAAAAAAGCTGAACATAGATCCGGAGCTTGCTCCAGAGGATGCTTCTTTGTATCTTGGCAATTCAAATTACGGATCATTTTTGCCACCAGACCTTTTGGCCTCTGAAGAGCCAATAGAACCTGAAGAAGATTTCGGTGTATTTTTTGGTACAGCAAAACAATTAAAACCTTGAGATTGCTATGATCCCAAATTCAAAGACAGAAAGTATGCGACAAAAAGCCATTGACGAATGTCAAGAATGCAATGGCGAATCTTGCAGGAAATGTTTATCAAAGGGTTTCCGATTTTCTAAGTATGCAGAGGCAGGAATACCTATTGATTATTGGGATAAGGCTTGGGCAGATTTCATAGGCGATCCAAAATTCAAAGAATTGATTTCTGCAAAGATTACCAACATCAAATCGGTGTTTGATAATGGAGAATCTTTTGCTTTTATTGGAAATCTTGGCGTAGGAAAGACCTTTGCGTCTTGCGCTATACTAAAAAAAGCTTTAGCAAATGACTATTCTGCATATTACACAAACATGGCAGATGTAGTAACAATGCTTTTGTCTAAAAATACAGATAATTTAGAATATTTTTCAAAGCTAAAAGAAATAGACTTTTTATGTCTAGATGAGTTTGATGGGAGATGGATTTCAAACTCTGAAAAGTCACAAATGATTTTTGGATCGCTTATGGAAAACATTCTTCGATCACGGTTTCAGAATCAAATGCCAACATTGCTATGTTCAAACTCCCCTGATATTGATTCTGTTTTGTCTGAAGATTTCTCAAGAACCTTCGCCTCTCTTCGCAGTAAATATATGCAAGTAGTTCCTGTATCCGGAAAGGATCAGCGTAAGGTTCGGAAGGAAAAATGAGTTTAGATCGAAAGATTGTCCATTGGCTTATGAAAGGGTCTATAGAGTTTAACTCTATTCAAAGAGAAATTGATTTAACCTTATTAAAAGAGTCTTTACTTCCAGATTATAAATCTATTTTTGAAAAGATTTGCGAATATCAATTAAGATATAAGGCTCCGCCTTCATATGAAATTTTATGTACAGATCTTTTGGAAGATTTAGATGATATTCAGTTAGCTCAAATCATTTCTGATGAAGTTGTTTTGGAAAATGAATATCGATACTTTATCGATAAAATTAGAGAACGTTATAATATTTATTTAGCAAAAAGATTTTCGGAATTATCAAACGAAACTATAGACATTGAAAACTTTAACAAAAGCTTAAGACAAACTTCGTCAAAGATTGATCGTTTACATAAGAGCGCAGTTTTTGCAGAGGGTGATTTTACAAAATCAACAGAAGAGCGTCTGAATAATTACAAATATGTTGAAGAAAATCCAGGATTAATTAGCGGTGTGCTTACTGGATACAAGGAAATTGATGATTATACCTGGGGAATAAAGAAGCAGGAGCTAATGGTGATTTCTGCCTCTTCTTCTGGTGGTAAATCTTTGTTGATGATGAATATTGCTATTAATGCTTGGCTTGGAAATAACAGTCCTTTTTTGCCATTGTCAGAAATAAATAATTCTGGTTGCAATGTTTTGTTTTTTACATTAGAAATGTCAAAGCATCAATTAGAGCAGAGAATTGATGCAAACATGGCAGGAATTCCACACAAGGGAATTTCTCGTGGACGCCTAACTGATTATGAAAAAGAGCGTTGGGCGAAATCGATAGAGTTTCAGAAGAATTATCACAAGAAGTTTTATATTGTAGATATGCCCAGAGGATCAAGAATTCTTGATGTTGATGCTCGATATGATTCTATTATTGCAGAATTTCAACCAGACTTAGTATGCATTGACTATCTTGGAATTATGAAGCCGAATGTACCAAGAAACCAAGGGGATTGGTTGGATGTAGGTTATGTTGCGGAAGATATGCATGAGTTTTGTAGAAATAAAAACGTACCTGTAATTACAGCGGCTCAGAGAAAAGCATTAGATAAGAAAAACAATCTTTCGGATAAAAAAAATCGAGTTTCTGCAGATCTTGAAGATTTGGGTCGATCAAAAATGATTGGTGACAATGCAAATATTGTTCTTATGATTGAAAAGCGTCAAGATGAAGAGTTAAAGGACGATATGGAGATTGTTGTTGCTAAAAATCGTGATGGAGCTAAGGGGAAACTTCGTTTGATGAAGGAATTTGATAAAATGAAAATCTCAAATGCTCCAGATGATTGGACTTCAGATGATGGGTCTGAAAATAAAGTATAATTTTTTTAGGGAGAGTTTATGCCTGCGTATGATTTCAAATGTTCGGTTTGTAGTAATGAATTTAGGCATTTTATGAGTATTTCAGAATATAAGAGTTTTATGTTAAATGATAATACTTGTATATCTTGTAACGGTACTATTGTAAGAGTGGTTAATAGTGTGTTGAGTGAAGTCGAAAAAACTAAAGATCAAATTATAGAAGAAGCCAAAGAATATGCGGTAAAAACAGTAAAGAAGATTATAGCAAAAGATGAAAGAACGATTCGAGATATTTATGGTTCCACCCCCAATCCACATAAGAAGTAGCGGAGTATAGATGACAAAATCAAAGCCATCATTTTTTAGTGCGGCATCAGAATATCTAAAAGAATCCGATAAAAAGCTGTGGGAAGGAACACTAGAGCAATATATAGAGATGGTTTTAGCTAAACCATCCTTAAATGTTACGGCGCATCAACGAGTTTTGAATATGATTGAGTCTCATGGCGTTCAGACAATGCCTGATGGTTCGATTAAATACGCATTTTTTGATAATGAACTATTTGGTGTGGAAGATTCCATTGATCAATTTATGGCCTATATGAAGGCGGCTGCTTCTGGGTCTGAAGTTTCTCGAAGAATTCTTTTAATGTATGGACCCACCTCCTCCGGAAAGTCACAGTTGGCTATTTTGTTGAAGCGTGGCTTAGAAAAGTATTCAAAAACGGATGATGGCGCAGTTTATTGCTTGGCAGATTCTCCAATGTGGGAAGATCCTCTTTGGGCAGTACCACAGGAATTGCGTCCAGAACTTGCTGCATGTGGAATTAAGATTACTGGAGAATTGAGTCCGCTTACTGAACTCATATTAAAAGAAAAGTATGAAGGAAACTTTATGAAGATGCCGGTAAAGCGATATTTCTTCTCTGAAAAGAATCGCGCATCCGTAGGTACGTTCGTTCCGTCAAATCCAAAAAATCAAGATTTATCCGAATTGGTTGGATCCATTGATCTTTCTACCGTTGGGCAATATGGTGCAGAATCAGATCCCCGAGCTTATCGATTTGATGGTGAGTTAAATGTTGCAAATCGTGGCATTATGGAATTCGTTGAAATGTTAAAGGTTGATCAAAAGTTCCTGTATGTTCTTTTGACTTTGGCTCAAGAAAAAAATATCAAGACCGGCAGATTCCCCTTAATTTATGCCGATGAATTTTTGCTTGCTCATAGCAACGAATGGGAATTCAAAAAATTCCTTGGCAAAGAAGAGATGGAAGCTCTTCATGATCGAACCATTACTATCAAAGTTCCATACAATCTAACTGTAAATAATGAAGTTAAGATTTATGAAAAGTTGATCAATCAGGCGAACTTTAATGGAGTTCATATTGCTCCGCACACTTTGCGATGTGCAGCAATGTTTGCAGTCCTTTCTCGATTAAAGAGTTCAAGCAACCATGGATTGTCTGCTCAGAATAAAATGAAACTTTACAATGGTGAAGATGTAGATGGATTTACTCAGGCGGAAGTAAAGAAGTTTAAGGCAGAGTTCCACGACGAAGGTATGGATGGCCTTTCTCCTCGTTACATTATCAATCGATTATCAGCTGTTTTGGCTGAAGGTTCAAAATCAGTAACTCCAATTGAAGTTCTGCGGTCTTTGCGTGATGGTTTGATTTCAAATCCAAAGGTAGATAAGAAAGAATCTGAACGATTGGAATCTATTTTGACCTCTGTTCTTGAAGAGTACAACCAGCTTGCAAGGAATGATGTTCAGAAGGCATTCTTCGTTAATTTCGAAGCAGAAATTAGCAACCTCCTTACGAACTATCTTGAGCACATCGAAGCTTATCTTGATGGCGTAAAGGTAGATGATGAATGGGGCAATCAAACTGAGCCTGATGAACGTTTGATGAAGTCTATCGAAGAAAAGATTAATGTAAGCGAATCAGGAAAGCGTTCTTTCCGTACAGAAATTCTTCGAAAGATGTTGAAGTCAAGCAAGGACAATGGTGGCGTTCCGAATTATAAGGAACATGCTCGCTTGCGAGAAGCATTGGAAAAGAAATTGTTTGAAGAACGACAAGATGTTATTCGTCTAACGGTTTCTGCACGAAATCCAGATGAAGAGTCCATCAAGCGAACGAATGTTGTTATTGCAACACTTATTGATAAGCATGGATACAACGCAGATAGTGCAAATCAACTTCTTAAGTATGTAAACTCCCTTATGGGCCGCTAAAGTTAGTTTTATATAGACTTTCTAAATATAAACCCCCGTAATAGGGGGTTTTTGTTTTTCTAAGTACAATCATATATGACAATATCATTTAATAGTCCATGTTTATAAGTGAGGCTTAAATGTCAGAAAACTTCTCAGATATCTGGAAATTAAGAAAACGTGGATTAAGGGATTCTTCCAGACATAAGGATCTGATCAAAGAAGCGATAAAGAAAAATGGAAAGGATATTGTAGGCGAATATAACATTGTAAAGTCTGATGGTGATAAAAAAGTAAAAGTTCCTATACGTTATCTTGAAAAATATCAATTTAAGCACGGCAAGTTAAATGAAGATGGTGGCGTAGGTCAAGGATTGGATGGTAAGCCTGGAAAAAGATATCGATTAGGTAACGGACAACAAAAAGCACCAGGATCAGGAAAACCCGGAGAAGAAAAGGGCGAAGATGTTTTTGATTTAGAGATGTCGATTGACGAATTGGTAGATATGCTTCTTGAAGATATGGATTTGCCATGGTTAAAACCTACGGAAGCCGAAGAAATCGAAACAGAAGAGGAGCAATATACATCACTTGATAAGTTTGGTATTATGCCAAACTTAGATATTCGAAAATCCCTCATGGAAAATCTAAAAAGAAATGCAGCAAAAGGCAAAGCATATGTTGGAGATTTTCGAAAGGATGATTTGAGATATCGTGATTGGGAAGTTCAAACAGAAAGGCATTCAAATGCGGCGATTTATTTGTTAATGGATCGATCCGGATCAATGAGTCATGAAAGAACTACTTTTGGAAGAATGTTTTTCTTTTGGATGGTGCAATTTATTAAGCGCAAATATAAAAAGACAGATATTGTTTTCGTAGCTCATGATACAGAAGCTAGAATACTTGATGAGGCAGATTTCTTTAAAATAGCTCCAAGCGGTGGTACACTGTGCAGTTCTGCTTTAAAGCTAACTTATGAGCATATGATGATTCATCATCCTATGGAAAAGTATTCAAATTATGTATATCATATTTCAGATGGAGATAATCCGGCTCAAGACTTTCAAAAATGTAAAGATTATATGACAAAAATTGCAGCAAATTCATGTGCTGTGGGATATTCTGAAATTATACTGGAAGGCGAAGCAGTATGGATGGCGGAACAAACTCTAAATAATCAGTATAAGAAAGAAATGTCTTTGGATAACTTTGTTTCTAATAAGATTGTGACAAGAGATGATATATTTGAAGCGTTAAAGGTTTTTTTCACTGCAGATAAAACAGGAAAGAAGAATGCAAAGTAATCTAAAGAAAGCAGCAGATTGGTTTGAGAATAAAGCACGAGAGCTAGATCTTAAATTCTTTGACATTCAATTTGAAATGGTTCCTGAAGAAGTAATGCTTGAGGCAAGCACTTATGGTTTACCAACTCGTTTTCGCCATTGGTCTTTCGGACAGTCCTATGAGTACCAAAAGAATAGCGGCGAAATGGGAATGTCTAAGCTTTATGAGGTTATCTTTAATAATGATCCGAGCTATGCCTTTCTTTTGGATACAAATCCAGATTTCGCCAATAAAATGGTTATAGCTCATTGCTTTGGGCATTGTTTGGCTGGAGAAACTTCGGTTATTACATCTTTAGGGCCGAAACGTATTGATGAAATCAGTGTTGGTGATATGGTCATTGACTTGGATGGTGAATATCGAAAAGTACTTGCAAAAGTAAATACAAAAAATACAAATAAGATCACCACAATTACTCCGATGTCTCCGTTAGGTGGTGTATCTTTTTCAACACGTTGTACGCCAGAACACAAAATCTTAATTAAGAGACAAGATATTGATGATGTATTATGGATTGAAGCCCAGTATATAGATTTGGACATAGATACTTTAGCTGTACCAAAAACTAAAATCTTGTCAAAAGATTTTTATAACAACTTGGCATTGACATCACATAATGAAGAGTATGTATTCTGTCAGATAAAAAGCGTTGAAACAAAAACATTGCCTCAAGAAATTCCTGTTTGGGATATTCAGGTAGAAGAGGGCCATAGCTTTCTTCTTGAAAATGGCATGATTGCTCATAACTCAACTTTCTTTGCAGAAAACACATGCTTCCAAGATACTGATCGAAAAATGGTTTATCACGCATCAGAGCGTGCAAACCGAATTGATGAATATATTAAACAATACGGAATCAAGAAAGTTGAAAAGATTATTGATATAGCGATGTCATTGGAAAGAAACGTAGATCTTCATCGCGGTCAGTTTCGTAATCCGTACAAAAAGCGCAAGACAAGTGCTTTCAAGAAGACTTTTGATGAATTTGATGATTTGCTCGGCGGCCCTAAGTTAAAGAAGCCTGAACCAGAAACTTTCCCCCCACATGCCGAGCAGGATATTCTTTGGTTTCTTATAAATTATTCTAAGCTTTCTGATTGGGAAAAGGATATTCTTGGAATTATTCGAGATGAGTCTTTTTACTTCTCTGCCATTATCAATACAAAGATTTGTAACGAAGGTTTCGCATCAGTTGTTCATGCGGAATTGATGGCTTTGGCTCCAAGAGAAATCGTTTCTGAAGAAGAATATTTGGACTTCGTAAATCTTCATTCCAGAGTAGTTCAGCCTGGAGGAGATCCTACCAATCTTAACCCATATTATCTTGGATTTACAATTCTTCAAGATATACGTAAACGTTGGGATAAAAAGTTTGAAGATGGAGAGTCAGAAATTGATGGTTGGCATAAAATCCTTGAAGTAGTAAGGAATGAGGATGATAATTCATTAATCAGAAATTACATGACACAGGAATTAGTTGATAGAATGGGGTTATTTGTATATTCCATTCGAACTGCAATGGATGGTTCACAGTTTTTAGAGATTGAAAGTAGGGATGTTGAAAAAGTTATTAACTACCACATTGATAAATCATATATGAATCGCATTCCTGTGATTTCTATAACCAAAGCAGACCAAACAGGTATGGAGCTTACTCATACTTCTAGCATTGGAACACTTGATATTCGGCACATGAAAAAGGTGCTTGGATACTTGCAGGAGATCTGGGGGGGAATAATTAATTTAGAGACAATTGATGAGAGCAAAGATGTGGTTCACTTCTCGTATGATGAAGAAGGATTCTCTGGCGATGCTGACGCAGATACAGAAGAGGTTTAGGAGAAGTTTTGGAATCAGATTTTAGAAGCCCAACGATTGATTTTTCCTTTCAATTTAACTTATCAAGAGAAAAGATTGAAAAGAAGATCTTTTCTTATTTGTGCGAGTTGTCAAGAAAACTTCACAAAGAGCGAAGGTTTATAGGTCTGCTAGTTGTGTTTGGCAAATTTGATACAACGGATGAATGCACTACAAAAGGTATGCGTCAGTTAGGAACTAATCAAATACAAAAATACATAAATATTGCTTTTGGACAATTTGAATCGGATGTTTGTAAATTGTTTGAAGAGGGATCTGATGGCGCGATTATTATAAACCAAAGCGGGCAAATTATTGGATCAAAAGTATATTTAACGGTTGATCAACCCTCTTTAGATATTCCAGAAGGTACAGGAACTCGCCATATTTCAGCAGCATCTTTTTCTATGCGACCAGATGTTGAGGCTGTGTTTACATTGTCAGAGGAGACTTTGACAGTGAGGCAGTGGAGAGATGGGCATTTTACGGACCAATTTGATCCAGAAGAAAAAGAATAAAAAATTTCATATTAAATATTCAGATTAGCTATTAATCTGAGAGTATATGACACACAAGAATTTAGAGTAAGTTTTGGCCAAACAAGTGTTTGGTATTAGTTTTATTTTATAAATTAATCGACTTCATTGCATGGGCAGTGAAGTCTTTTTTTAAGGAGAAGCAGTCGTGGATTTGAATCGTAAAATTTTAAGTGATATTGTTGTTTATAGTAAATATGCAAGATTTTTGCCAGAGAAAAATCGTCGTGAAACCTGGGATGAAATTGTTACACGAAATATGGAAATGCATATACGTAAATATCCACAACTTGAAGAAGAAATAAAGTCTGCTTATGAGTTTGTTTACAGAAAAGAAGTTTTGCCTTCTATGCGCAGTTTGCAATTTGGCGGAAGACCGATTGAGGCAAATCCCGCAAGGATTTACAATTGCTCGTTTTTGCATGTGGACGATTATCGAGCGTTTAGCGAGGCAATGTTTCTTTTGCTTTGCGGAACTGGAGTTGGATATTCTGTTCAGAATCATCATATTGAAAAGCTTCCTCCTATTCGTCGCCCGTTGAAGAAAAGACGTTATTTGATCAGTGACTCCATTGAGGGTTGGGCTGACTCGGTCAAGGCTTTGATGAAGGCATATATGTGCGGAACATCTTTGCCAATATTTGACTTTTCAGATATCCGACAGAAGGGTGCTTTGCTTATTACTTCGGGTGGAAAGGCTCCTGGGCCAGAGCCACTAAAAGAATGTTTGTTTCATATTCAAAAAATATTGGATCGCAAGTCTGATGGAGAAGTTTTGACATCATTGGAGTGTCATGATATCTTTTGTTATATTGCGGATGCAGTTTTGGCGGGAGGAATTAGACGATCTGCTATGATTGCCTTGTTTGACATGGATGATCAGGATATGCTTACCTCAAAGTTTGGAGATTGGTATATTGAAAACCCACAACGGGGCCGGGCAAACAACAGCGTTGTTTTAGTTCGTCATAAAATGAAGAATCGTGTAGATTTTGATAAGATTTTCAATGCAGTAAAGGAAAGTGGGGCCGGAGAGCCTGGGATTTTTTGGACAAACAGCAAAGATCTCGGAACCAACCCTTCGCTTCGGGCTGGAACTCGGGTTTTGACTCATCAGGGAATTTATCCCATAGAAAAGCTGGCAGAGCGATCGTTTATGGTAAGGAATCTTAATGGAGAATCTTCTGTAGCAAGATGTTTTCAGTCTGGTAGAGGAAAGCAACTTTATAAGATAACTCTTTCCGGTGGGCATGAGTATTATTGCACGCCAGAGCACAAATGGCCAGTATTAAAAGATGGCAAATATTCAAAAACACTAACTACAGAGATGATGGTTGGAGATGTTTTGCCTGTAAATCGATCCTATAGTTTGTTTTTTGATAGTCATCGGGGTTCATATTCAGATGGTCAGTCCGCCGCAGAATATCTTGATTGCGATGGGATTTTTATATCATCAGAAAATTATAGAAAAGGATTTTTGTCAAAATTGTTTTCTTCCCGAATAAATGTAGGTAAGGAATTCTTCCTGCCAACAAACAAAACTTATGCAAACGATATTTCTGACCTTCTTGGTTTTTATGGTGTTCAGAATAGTATTTCCGAAAGAGACGGTGGATATTACCTATCTATTTCTGATGAAGACTCTTTGGTTCATTTTAGAAACATTGTGAATGATAAGACAGATGATGTTCCAAAAAACGGTACAACTACTGTTGTCGGAATTGAAATAACTAACAATTATGAAGATGTTTGGGATATTACAGTCTATGATGACACTCACTGCTTTCAACTTGCACATGTAATTACTGGAAATTGCGGAGAAATTTCTTTACATACTAATCAATTCTGCAATTTGTGTGAAGTCAATGCAAGTGATATTCGTGATCAAGAAGATTACGAAGCAAGAGTGAAAGCTGCAGCTTTTATTGGAACATTGCAAACTTCTTATACAGATTTTCATTATCTTCGAGATGTATGGAAGAAGACCACAGAAAAAGAAGCACTTCTTGGCATTGGTATGACAGGTGTTGCAAGCGGAGTTGTTCAGAAATTAGATATGAGCGCAGCCGCGAGAGTTGCCGCTATAGAAAACGAAAGAGTTGCAAAATTAATAAACGTAAATTGTGCAGCTCGAATCACAACTTTAAAGCCTTCAGGAACTTCAAGTCTCGTAGTTGGTTCTTCATCAGGTGTGCATGCTTGGCATAATGACTTTTATATTCGCCGAATGCGTTTGGGTAAGAATGAATCCATTTATCAGTACTTGCTAGAGAGCCACCCAGAATTATTGGAAGATGAATATTTCAAACCTCATTTGCAAGCTGTAGTTTCTATTCCAATCAAGGCTCCAGAAGGTGCTATTCTAAGAACAGAGTCTCCAATTGATACACTGGAACGAGTTAAGGATTTACATACAAATTGGATTACTCCGGGGCATCGAAAAGGACAGAATACTCATAATGTAAGTTGTACAATTTCCGTAAAAGAAGATGAATGGGGGGCAGTAGGCGAATGGATGTGGGCAAACAGAGAGTTTTACACAGGCATATCCGTTCTGCCGTATGATGGAGGTTCTTATATTCAGGCTCCACATGAAGATTGTTCCGAAGAAGAATATCTTAGATTGACAGCAATGCTGAAAGATATTGACTTATCAAACATTGTTGAAGTTGAAGATGTCACAGATTTGTCAGGAGAACTTGCCTGTGCAGGAGGAGCATGTTCTATTGAAGATCTGACAAGCAAAACTTGAGGGTCTTATGAGTGATGTGAAAAAGGTTATTATTATGAGGTCCCCTTCTGGCGGGGGAAAGTCTACTATGGCAAGGAAAATTGTGGAGGATGCTGCACAAAATAGCCTATCCGCAATTATTCACTCAACAGATGATTTATTCATTAAAAATGGAATTTATAATTTTAACCCAGAATTGATTGGCCCAAACCATAATCGGAATTTCAAGAATTTTCAGAAGTCTTTGGATGCAGGAATCAATGTTATTATTGTTGACAATACAAACATCAAAAGATTTGAATATAGAAAATATGAAAAAGAAGCAATCGAAAAAGGATATTCTTTAGAATATTCTCAATTTGGAAAAGATTTTGGTTTTGGTGAGAACAATGAAATCATTTCTGATGATGAACTTGTAAGCCGAGTATCCAATCGAGCAAAAAATGATTTGTCTGCAGCCACTCCTCCAGAAGAGGTGATACGTAGGATGTATCGAGATTATAAAGTGATTTAGTTATTAAATAATATACGATAGATCAAAGCCGGCATGCCGGCTTTTTTATTTTTGTTGGAAATATAATAATAAAAAAGAATAAATAATAACCACCATTCTGCAGAACAAAATTGGAAAAAATGATTTATGATTTTTTTGAGATTGGTTAAGCAGAAATGAAAATAAGCATTCTTTCAGATAAGAACAATTACATCGCATCCATACGGGATGAGCGTAATAGTTGGATTCATTCTGTCATTAAGAATTCTGGCATATCAATAGATGAAAAGCACTTTGAATCCAAGATTAATCTTGCAAAAGTTCTGGATGAATTAAAAGTTTCCATCATACATTTCTCTGTATCAGATGAGTATAAGATACTTAAGGAAGGAGATTTGATTGCTACCTGGGGAACTCCAAATTTCATATTAAAACGGGATAAAGAAACGAATGAATTATATTATTTAATAGAAATCGAATGTTGGTCTAAATTTGATAGGCAGCCATAACAGTGTGTAAACCAATGTATCTGTTGATTTAGTTAACAAAATAGAATAGGATTCCCCAGCATGTTACACAGCGAATCACGAAAGACATTAGTTCTTGATACTTCGGTTTTAGTTTATCATGGCGATTGCTTTGATTTCTTTGAAAATTCCGATATTTATTTAACATTAGGCGTTTTGGAAGAACTTGATAATCATAAATCAAAACAAGATTCGCTCGGTGTAAACGCAAGAACTGTAAATCGTTATTTGGATGCTCTTCGTAAAAATGGCAGTCTAATGAACGGCGTCAAGACAAAGCATGATTGTACGGTTTCTGTTCTTCGGCCAGATATGTCTTTGTTACCTAGTGATATGCCTGCAAATGTAGATAATGGAATTGTTGCTGCAGGCATTGAATTGATGAATAGCGGTTGCAATGTAACGGTTTTATCAAGAGATATTGCACTTCGAGTAAAGTGTGATTCTGTAGGCGTAGGTGCTGATAATTATGAAAAAACTACAAAGCGAGAAGGCGAATATAAGGGCCTAACTGTCCTTGAAGTTTCAAGTGATGTTGTTGATTCTTTTTATGAATCTGGCGAAGTAATCATTCCTAATGAATTCTTGACAAAAGATTTATTTATGAATGAATGCATCGTTTTAAAAGATGGCAAAAAATCAGCCCTAGCTATGGCTTCAGGGCCAAATGAGGTTTCTAAATTAAAGTTTGCTGGTGGGAAAACTGCAACCATACAGGGAATTTCTGCAAGATCTAAAGAGCAAATTTTTGCAATGGAATTGCTGATGGATCCTGATATCCACATGGTAACGTTAACTGGTCCTGCAGGTGTTGGGAAGACAATACTGACGGTTGCAGCCGCAGTTCAGCATTTGCAAGACAAGACTTATAACAAAGTTATTATATCCCGCCCAGTACAATCTACAAGTAAGGATATTGGTTATCTTCCAGGAACAAAAGAAGAGAAGATGACTCCATGGCTAGCTCCATTTTTTGATAATCTAAAGCAATTAGTTCCCGATGAAAATTATCTAAAGAGAATGTTTGAAAAGGGAATCATTGAAATGGAAGCAATTACGTACATTCGTGGGCGTACATTGCCAAAAACATTGTTTATTATCGACGAAAGCCAGAATATTACCCACCAAGAAGCAAAGGCAATTTTAACACGTATGGGCGAAGGCTCAAAGATTGTATTGCTAGGAGATTTATTACAAATTGACTCAAACCATGTGAATGAGTCCACTTCTGGCTTGGCTCAAGTCGTTGAGCTATTTAAGGAATTTGGTCTGGCTGGTCATATTGCCTTAATCAAGGGTGAGCGAAGTGAGTTGGCTACCTATGCGTCAAAGGTTATGTGATGAATGAGTATTTTGAACATGAAGTAGTGAAGGGAGATAACCCTTGGAAGTTATCGATGAAATATTTCGGCAACCCGAGTATGGTTGATGAAATCATGGATATCAACAATATTGCTGATCCTACAAAAATACAAATAGGTACAGTTTTAAAAATTCCAGGAAAGTCTGATGAGCCAAATCAAGACGGAAAGAAAGAAGTTATAGCAGATAAGCCTGCACCAATCAAACCTATGCCGCAAGAAGTTGTTTTAGAAAAACGAGATCTCCGAAAAATGGCTGAAAAAATTGCAGATCAGGTAGGAATTCCTTCTGATTTGTTTTTGGGATTGGTAACGGTAGAGTCTGGATGGAATCCTAAGGCAAAAAGCTCTGCAGGAGCTACGGGCTTAACTCAACTTATGCCCGGAACTGCATCCGAAATGGGTGTAGAAAATTCTGAAGATCCCGCTAGCAATTTGCTTGGCGGTGCAAAGTATTTAAAAAGAATGATTAAGGCTTTTGATAAGTATGAAGATTCAGAAGTTTTAGGACTAATGGCTTATCATGCAGGTGCTGGAAATATAAAGAAATGGATCGAATCAGGAAAACCTAGTGGCGGTTCCGGTAATGTAGGTAAATATACATTATCATATCCTCAAAAAGTTTTTGCAGCGGCAGGCAGATGAAAATTGAATTAGATGACAAAACTTATTTGGAAGTAGATCGAATAAAAGCAGATGTTATCATGTCCATAAAGACAAAAAAAGATAACAAGACTTCTGTTTTTTCAATAAAATTAAAAAAAGAAGAAGTATCTACACTTCTTTCTAAGTTGATTGTATTGAAATCTGAGCAGGAATTGTATGAAGCGAAATAAAAAAACAATTGATTTAGATCCATCAGCTTTAGATGCATTAAAGGAATTGAAAGAAAAAAAGAATGTAGATCCAGAAGTTGCTGCTGCATTGAAAGCGATTGATATAGTAAGCAATGTAATGGAGTCTATTTCAAAGGGATCTCAGATTGATCTTGCATATTTCTCTTACTATTCAAAGAATATGAAAAAATTCTTATCTAGAAAGAAGGTAAATCATGGCTTGCGGATGCAAAAAAAAGAAGACGGAAACAAATAAGCAGACAAGTTCGTTGAAAACAACAACAAGCTCCGTTAAAAAGAAACCTAAGTCAACAATGATTGCCATTCAAAAAAAGATAAACAAAATCAAAAAGTGATAATATGTTTTCTTCATTAAAAATCCTTGCAGAAAACTTAAAGAAGCTTGGTTTAAATCAATATGATTTACTTTCTATAGCAAAAGACGATGTTTTGTGGTCAGATGCGGAGTTTGATGATCCTGATGTTTCAGATGCTGTGATTACCAAATACTTACCTGCAGAAGAAAATGATGATTATGAATACTTTGTACGTTGGCATGGGGAATTGGATAAGCCGAAATACAATGAGAAGCCATATTTTGCATCTCCAGACATAGGAGATTTTGATTCATTAAATGCAGCGAGAGCAGCAGTGGCTAAAGCTTATAAAATCAGAAATAATAAGCGATAGAAACGTAAGAACCTGTTGGCGGAATGTTATCTAAAATAACTGAATTAAGATAATCATCATAAGTCCAATCGAAGTTCTCTTCACCATTTACTTCAACCATAATGTCTTCTGGGAGAATAGGTGTTTCAGAAAGCTGCCAACGTTTATTCAAAGTGGGTATATGATTAGATACATTGTCTAATACATTTATCCAACCTTGCGTATCACATAAATCAATAGAAACTTCAGATACATCAATATAACGTTGCCCTAATTGATCAGTGACATTACAGCGAATGTCTGACAAGTAAGTCACTGTAATGGCAGATTCTGTAACGATAAAAGGTTGCTCTTTGAATAGTGCAACAGTTGATTCATATTCCGCCAACGTCATGTCTGATTGTTCTTCTTCATCGCTAATATAAACAATCAGAAGATCAGCATTGGGGCGATGGAAAAAATCATCATTAATCATAGAATCAATGGCAGATGAAAATCCAACTTCCCCTGAATTATTTCCTAACAACAAAGTTAATGCAGAAAGATCAAACATTGGCGTTTCAGAATCCCAATCCACTGATCCATAAATACCACCATCATCTGGGTCTGAAGACTTTATTCCAACTCGCCATTTTAAATCGGTAAACTGATCAGAATTAAGTGTTTCATAAAACTCACTCATTTTGAGTCGAAGCAATTCTTGCTCATCGTTCATAGAACCGGATTCATCGACTACAAAAAGAATATCTACAGCTTGGTCGTATACAAAACCACCATCCAGCTGTAGATTTTCATAAACCACTTCTTCATTTACTTGTCTGATAGAAAGATCATTGCAACCGAACAAAAAAGGTAAGATTGCAAGATATTTCATGGTCACTCCAACTAGTAAATATGTTCTAATTCATCTGAAGATAAAAATAGATTTATATCAGCTACTGGAATTGCCATTCCGCCATAAATTGGAAGCCCTTGTGACTGTGATCCGCTATAAATAATTCCAACAACTTTGCCGCTATCATTAAATACGGGACTACCGGAACTTCCTGGCATGATGATAGAAGATACCATCAAAAAATCGTTTCCTTCTGTATTCATATCACCCAATGCCCCCCACAATCTTGGGACGTATTGTGAGAAAGATGTATTGATGATAATTGGATAAACGCCCATTGGAGCACCAACAATAGTCAGTTCGTCCATTGGCTTTAATTTTAATTTTTCATTTTCAAAAGAAACAGTTGTGAGTTTCACACCGACAGAAACAACACAGAGATCATATTGAGGATCAGTAAATTCAAGAGCAGCTTCCATACCAATAAAGCTTGTATCTTTTTCTTTCATCATAGAACCGGTTTCAGCCGTGATGATTCCGTCTAAGAAAAACAAATCTTCGCAGAAGTGATTATTTGTTAATATATAAGTACGATTTGTTTGCTTATTCCACTTGAAAGCAAAGCCAGTTGCGGAACTAACAGGAACAAAAATAGGCTCCCCCAAATCAAATCCCATAAAGGTTGTCATTTTTTCGCTTAAAGTTAGCTTTACCGTTGGCTCAAACATATGTTCTTTTTTATTTATAAAGAAGAATGAACTATCATAAGCGGCTTGGTCCAAAGCATCTGCACTTTTTCTAATTTCCCTATCCAAAGGCATCGCGCCGCAAGAAATAAGTGTTAATGCTGACAAAATAAGAAATCTAAAGACTGAATTCATAAAAACTCCATAAATATTGTTCCAATAGGGAGCGGCTATATTGAATTCTTATTAAATAATAAGATTTTATCTGCATAACACTTGTTGCTAATAAAATAACCTAAAATAGTTTTGTGGAGAGTTTATGGCAAGTATTTATCCTACAGCTATTGATGGAAACGCTCAATTACCAATAGCTGTTGATAAAGTTACAAATATAAATGCAGTTTTAGTAAATGATCTACGTTCAGCAATCATTAATATCGAAACAACTCTTGGAATCAATCCACAAGGTGACGAAACAACCGTTGCCGATCGGTTGGATATTTTAGAATCTGGCGGAGGTGGCACAGGTGATGTTGAAGGGCCTGCATCCTCTACTGATAATGCATTGGTTCGTTTCGATGGAATTACGGGAAAGCTTATAAAGGATTCTTCTGTAACATTAAGTGATCTTGGCGAATTATCTTTAGTGAGCATTATTGCTACCGGAGATATAGATCTTTCTGGTTCAACATCTTTAATTATTCCACAAGGTGCATCTCCAAGCTCTACTGATGAGGGTAGTCTTGCTTGGGATACAGATAATGATATTCTAGTTATGGGAACTGGCGGGGCTCAGATTTCTTTTATCTCTGATAATACAGCAGCTGGCGGAGATCTGTCAGGCACGTTTCCAAATCCAACAGTAACTGATTTAACAATTGCAAGCGAAGTTCATGGTTCTATTTTATACAGAGGATCTTCTGGTTGGGTTCAGCTGTCTCCAGGTTCTTCTGGGCAATATTTAAAAACCAATGGGGTTTCGGCAGATCCTCAATGGGAAACGGTTTCTGTAGCATCTGGCGATGTTGTGGGTCCAAGCTCTGCTACGGATAACGCAATTGCAAGATTTGATAGCACAACAGGAAAATTGATAAAAAACAGTTCGGTTGTGGTGGATGACTCTGGAAACGTTCAGTTTATCAATGATAGTGGAATAGAGTTTGGTAATTCAACATCCAGCATCAAGGGATCTTCTGCTGGTGGCGGAGATATAAACATTGTATCTGTTGATGACATTATTGTTAAGGGTGATGATCTTATTATTCAAGATTCTTCAGCAAGTACTTATGTAACATTTGATGGCTCAACTCAAAGGCTTGGCATCGGAACATCTACTCCTGCTGAAGCCTTAGATGTTGTTGGTAATATAGAAGTTTCTCAAATTATAGAGTTGGGTGATGGACAAGCATCTGCAGTTTCTGCTGTGGGCAAGGGTAGAGTTCGTTATAATAATGCCACTCAAAAATTTCAAGTTTCAGAAAATGGCAATGCCTATATTGATTGGTCGCAATCATTACCACAGGGTTATATTAATGCATGCAACGTTTTTGCATCAGGAACTACAGTAAGTATTACCGCTGGGGCGTGTAAAGATTCTACAAATACAGTTGATTTAGTCATACCTAGTGGATTAACAATTACTCCAAGTGTATTTGGTGCAAATGGAAGAGATGCAGTATCATTAGTTAATGGTCAATATGCTGTTTTTATAATTGCTACAGCTGGCGGAACAATGGCTGGATTAATATCCACTTCTGATACTTCCCCAACATTGCCATCAGGCTATGTATATAAACGAATGGTTGGACATTTTCTTTATAACAGTGGCGTTCAGACAAGTTATCAAGTTGGTTATGGTAGAGATCGAACAACGCGTTATGGAGTTCTTTATTCGCAAACCAGCTCTGCAATTTCTGGCGGTGCAACTCATGGTTGGTCCGGATATATTCCTTTTAATGCAAATCAAGTCTCAATGAATATAGATTTTTTTGCAAATGCAGCACCTGCATCTACAGTAACTCTGCAATTTCAATTCGATAATAGTGTTTGGACAGGCTTCCCTGCATTTTTAACAAATAATTGTTTAAGCAGAAGTTTCCCTTCTTGTACTATCGACATCACTCCCGGAGGGGGAAGGAACTTTTATATTAGCAGAGTGGGTGGGTCTGGTGGTACGTTTACATTTATAACTCATATGTATGGATATAGGGAGTCAGTATGACATTAATATATCATGTATCTGATTTCTCCATTAAAGGTTGGGGCCATACGGATTGGACTCAATGCGATTGGTATCAAGAAAATTCATCATTATATGCCATTATAGAAATTCCTATCGATTTTTTTCCAGCAGGTCATCTTATATTTATAGATCCAAGTCAGTGGAAAATTGACCCAGAAACGTTAGCTTTGTCTCCGTTAGAATAAAATCATTTAAGAGGTTTTGATGTCAAGTAATTATCCTAATTCAATTGATGGGTACACCCAATTACCATTGGCAGTTGATAAGGTTACAAACGTTAATGCAAGTACTGTCAATCGATTAAGATCTGCAATCATTAATATTGAAAATACTCTCGGAATAAACCCTCAGGGTGATTATGATACAGTTGCTGAACGTTTAGATGACATAGGCGGAGGAGGCGGGTCTGGAGACGTAGAAGGACCTGCGTCTTCTACCAACAATGCTGTGGTTAGATATGATGGAACCACAGGAAAACTTATAAAGGACTCTACAGTTACCATTGATAACTCTGGAGTTATAACGGTTAGCGGAATTGTATCTACAGGCATTGCCGATTTTGATAGTGCAGAGTTAAAACTTCCCACATCATTGAGCTTGACGAATGGTTCTATCAGTTGGAATACCAATGTTTTGTCTGTTGGTATTGGTGGAGATTCAATTGATATTTTATCAGAAACTTCTTTATTCGGAGGAGATGTTTCTGGTACATTCGATAATCTTCAAGTAAATTCGCTTTCTGGTATTGCAGGATCTAGTGGGTCTATTTTAAATCATAATGGGTCAGGTTGGGTATCTTTTAATATAGGATCAAACGGCCAAATCTTACAAGTAAACGGTTCTACTTTGGATTGGGTGGATTTAAATACGTTAGGATTTGGAGATGCCAGTGGTCCAGGTTCATCAACAAATGATGCCATTGCAAGATTCGATGGAATTACAGGAAAGCTTTTAAAAAATAGTTCAGCCACCCTCAATGATTCTGGAGAAATTTCTGCAGCAGGACTAACATCTACTGGTGAAGTGGATTTTAGTTTAGCAACAGACTTGATTATTCCAGAGAGCAATTCTCCATCAAGCATTGTTAGCGGGTCCATTCAATGGGATGCCGATGATAGTGTTTTGAAAGTTGGAACTGGCTTAGATCAAATCTCTGTTATTGCGGACAATACTTCTGCAGGGGGAGACCTTTCAGGAACTTATCCGAATCCAACTGTTTCTGATCTTACAATATCTGGAGAAGTTCAGGGATCTGTTTTGTATAGGAATGCATCTAATTGGGTTCAATTGAGTCCTGGAATTTCTGGGCAATTTTTGAAAACAAACGGTGCTGCCGCCAATCCAGAATGGGACACTCCTTCTGGTTCTGGTGATGTGCTTGGACCAAGTTCAGCTACCAATGATGCATTGGCTCGTTATGACGGAACAACCGGAAAATTATTAAAAAATTCAGCAGCAACACTGAATGATTCTGGTGATTTATCAGTCGTTGGCCTTGGCGCAACAGGTTCCGTTGATTTGTCTGGATCCACAGAGCTTTTAATTCCGCAAGCAACCAATCCAGTAAACAATACCGAAGGTGCAATTGTTTGGGATACGGACAATGATGTTTTTAAAATTGGAACAGGCTCTGCTCAAGTCTCTGTAGTTGCTTCAAATACTTCTGCTGGTGGTGATTTATCTGGCACATATCCGAATCCTACAGTTACAGATTTAACCATTTCTGGCGAGGTGCAAGGTTCTATTTTATACAGGAATTCAACAAACTGGGTTCAATTATCTCCAGGAACTTCGGGGCAATTACTAAAGACTAACGGAGCTTCTGCAAATCCTGAATGGGCAAGTATTGATGCTGGCGGAGGAGATGTGGATGGTCCTGCCTCAGCAACGGCTGATGCAATAGCTAGATTTGACGGTACAACAGGAAAGCTTATAAAGAATTCTTCGGCTACTTTGGATGATTCTGGAAATCTAACCATTGTTGGAATTGAAGCTACAGGAACGATTAATCTTTCTGCTGCAGAACTGATTCTTCCACAATCCAATACTCCATCAAATATTGCCGAAGGGGCGATGGAGTGGGATAACGATAATGATGTGTTGCTTGTTGGTACAGGTGCAGATCAGGTGTCTGTTATCGCATCAAATACTGCAGCCGGAGGCGATTTATCTGGAACTTTTCCAAGCCCTACCGTAGTAGACCTTACCATTACAAATGAAGAACAAGGATCCATTCTTTATCGTGGAACATCAAGCTGGGTTCAACTTTCCCCAGGTACATCAGGACAAGTTCTAAAAACTAATGGAACAGCTGCAGATCCAGAATGGACAACGATCAATGTTTCTGGTGGGGATGTTGACGGCCCAGCATCTTCTACCAATAACGCAGTAGCAAGATTTGATGGAACTACTGGAAAGTTACTTAAAAACAGTACAGCAACACTTAGTGATACGGGTGATTTGGCTGTTTCTGACTTGGACGCAACAGGGAATGTTGATTTCTCTTCAGGATCTTTGCTTTTACCACAATCAACTACGCCTAGCAATACGGCAGAAGGTTCGATCGAATGGGATACAGATAACGATTTACTAAAAATTGGAACTGGCGCCGCACAAATTTCTGTTATTGCGGATAATACTTCGGCTGGAGGTGATCTTTCCGGAACATATCCGAACCCAACGGTAACTGATTTAACAATATCAGGTGAAACACAGGGCTCCATTCTTTACAGGAATGCTTCGAATTGGGTTCAGTTAAGTCCAGGTACTAGCGGTGAATTTTTAAAGACTAACGGCGCAGCTGCAAATCCAAGTTGGGCAGCAGCAGGTGATGTTGTCGGTCCAGCTTCTTCTACTGATAATGCTTTGGCTCGATTTAATACTGGAACTGGTAAATTAATTAAAAACTCATCAGTCACATTGAGCAATGGTGGCGCATTAAGCGGAGTTACTGGACTTACAGCAACTGGAAATATTGATTTCCTTGGGGCTACATATTTAAAACTTCCTTCATCGCCAAATAATGCAGATGGAGCAATATCTTGGGATGATACATTAGATCGCGTATCTGTTGGTCATGGCTCTGGAACAGTTAAGTTATTATCCGACATAACAAATGCGGGAACTTCTGGTGGGGACGTATCTGGAACATTTGCAGATTTATCTGTAGATAGTATATCGATCAATGGTGCTCAAGGCAGTTTGCTTTATCACAATGGAGTAACTTGGGTAGATTTTAGCGTTGGTGCTCCAGGGAGGATTTTATTAGCAACAGGATCAGATATCATGTGGGAAGATCCAGGATCAATTTCTGGTATCGGCCAAGGAGATGTGGTTGGACCTGCATCTGCCACAGATAATGCGATTGCAAGGTTTGATGGTACGACAGGAAAGCTTTTAGAAAATAGTTCTGCAACGATTGATAATATAGGAAAAATCACATCTGTTGGTTTGTCATCTACAGATCATGTGTTGTTATCAAATGATAAAAAAGTTGGTTTTGGTGATGGTTCAAGTACCTTTATCCAAGGAAGCGGAGCTGCTGGTGGTGATCTAGCATTGTCGGCTCTTGATGAAATTACATTTTCTCCTGCAGCAACCGCTAGTGCGATATTGAGAGCAGGTGGTGGTTTTACTTTAACAGAGCAAGCATCTACTCCGACTACCTCTGCGGGTCAAGGTTCTTACTGGGTCAAGAATACCACTCCAAGTACTCCTATATTTACAAATGATGCTGGGACTGTAAAGAATATTATGGCATCATCCAATTGGACAGTGGATGATACTACAGGAAAAATCTATGTAGATAGTATTCCAAATTCCTACATTCAAGGGGCAGGATTAGGAACTCTTATCTCTGGTGTTAATAAAGTGTTTATTGCTCAAAGCGGAACTGTGCGAGCCACTTTCCCAGATGATGGTGGAATGAATCTTGCAAAACAACCCTCTGCCCCAACCGTAAGCGCTGGAGCTGGTGGTTCTTTTTGGGTAAGTTCAGCTTCTGGAATTAAACCAAAATACACAAACGATGCGGGTACAACCACAACTATTTTGAATTCAAATGTTTGGGTAATTGATGAGGCTACACAAAAATTATACGTAGATAGCGGAGAAGTCACACTTCAGCTTGGTGGAAGTGCTGTAAAAAATACAATTATAACAGGTGCGGTAGATGCAGGAACTTATCCGCTAACATTAACTTCTTCTGGAAAAATTATCTTAGATGCCGGCGGGGTTAGGGAAGATGTTCTAGTTAGCGAAAACGGAAATACATACGTAACTTTTGATGGCTCAACTCATCGCGTTGGAATTAATTCAACTACTCCTCAAAAAGCGCTACATGTTGTTGGTTCAATACGGGTAGATGAAAATGATCGGGTTGAATTTGGTGGAACAACCACTTATATTACAGGATCAAATTCTGGAGATGTTAGGCTTAATGCAAATGCAAATGTCGCAATAAGCTCTGGTGGTACGACTTATGCAACATTTGATAGTGCAACTTCTGGATTAGCAGTAGGTGGAACTCATCTTCCAGCAACACAATGTTTGGATGTTAGAGCAGAACAGGGTGGATCTGCAGTAAATCCGACAAGTTTTATTGCTCAAATAGTAAATACAAATACGGCTGTAGCTTCAGGAAATGCTCGAAGAGTTTTGCGCTTAGGCATTGGAGCTGCGGATGGTGACGTAGATAATGATGATAACTATGTAACATGTTTTAGTGGCGTAGGCAGTGGTGCTACTGCTGGAACAATTCGTTATCGTATTCGCGGAGATGGGACTACTACAACTTCTTTTACTGGTCAGCATTATGTGGTTTATCAATCAGAAAGCGCTTCCATGTTTGAAGAGGTTCAACCAGGAATGTTATTAGAATCAATTGGTACCGTTTGGAACGATAACAATGTAGATGAATGTTTGCCTATAGTAACTCGATGTTCTTCAAATAATTCAAAAAAGATTTATGGAATAGTATCTGAGAACAATGCTCTTGGTGATTATAACATGTCCATTTGGAGACACTTTAATCAAAGCTTTAATGTTTTGTCGGCTCCTCCAAAAGAATCTTTGATCGGAAGTTATACCTTCAATGGAACGAGTGAGGTAATTTCGGATAATTGTTCTGATATCAGAATTGGCGATTATATTTGGCTAGATTCTGATATGCAATGGTTTTTCGTTACAAACATTTCTGAAAATATTGTAACGATAGATTCTTTAGGAAAAACAATTCCTGTAGGTTCTGGACCTTCTAGCAAGTTAGTTGCTGATGGTGCAGATCCTTGTACACAGCCTTACACCAATGATAGTCCTTATTTTAAGAGCCAAGTCAACAGCCTTGGTGAGGGAAAGATTTGGGTAACCAATATTGCTGGAAATATTGAAAATGGTGATTATATTTCTTCATCAGAAGTTCCTGGTTACGGGAAAAAACAATCTGATGATATACTTCATAATTACACAGCTGCAAAGTGTACACAAGATATTGATTGGGATTCAGTAACCGACACAATCACTCATGAAGGCCAAATTTATAAAAAATATTTAATTGGTGCTACATATCATTGCGGATGAAATATCATTGATTTGGTACTATCATATAATAGATGATAGCGATTTAAACCATGAGGATAGAGGAGTTGCGGCAAGCTAATATTTAAGGTGTATTGGAGGCCGGATGGACCAGGAAAAAGAATTTAATAAAATTCATACATGGATTGTCCATAAAGGTTACCATTTAATTGTTGATAGTAAAATTGATAACGGAATAGATCACAAATCAAAAATCATTTCTCTGAATTCAAGATATAATAAAACGGATAAGATTTATATTTTACTTCATGAGTGTGGCCATTTGCTGGCTCTTTCCAATAAAAAATCAAAATTCTTTCTTCTAAAAGACTCTTTCGAAGAGGGTTCTGCGAGCTTTAAGGTTTTTCGTATTGAAGAAGAAATTGATGCTTGGAATCGTGCAAAGGTTTTAGCAAAAAGATTAAACATACCCATCGAAGACGATAAGTGGGAAGAAATGTTTTCGGCAGCTATATTAAAATATATAAAATGGGCTGCAAAGTAACTTAGAAATAAAAGCGAGTATAAAATCATCACAACCATTTGTTTGGAGTCATGATGAATACTGAGGCTGATGTAAAGAAAGAGATTGTAGCATTGCAAAATGAACCTTGTGTTCCTTATGCGGGCATAAAGATGACTTCGGGTGCAGGTCATACCTCTAAAGTTAAGATTTTGAACGAAAAAGCAGTTGTACCAACTCGTGCTCATCCAACAGATACTGGATATGATCTAACTTTCATTGGTGTATCAAAAGTGGTTTCAGATACAATTTATTTTACAACGGGCATTGCACTTTCTCCGCCCACCGGATATTATTTTGAAATTGTTCCACGGAGTTCCATTTCGGGATTGCCTTTAATGATGGCAAATTCTGTTGGAGTAGTGGATGAGCATTATACGGGAGAAATCATTGTTCCTGTAAAGGTACTTCATCCAAATATTGGAAAAGGCCAAGAAAGAAATTCATTTCCAGGCGGCCTTGTAAATATTTTTGGAGCCCGCCCTTCGTCAATGGCTGACCTTGCAAATCAGATTCTTCAGAACAAGCCAAAGCTTTTTCAATTAATATTACGTGAAAGATTAGATACTGGCTTTACTGTTGTGGAATCACTTGAGAATACAGAACGTGGTGCAGGAGGTTTTGGAAGTACAGATGTGAAGGAAGTATCTACAAAGACAAACAAAAAGAAACCCTAATTTGGAGGGCCTATGTTCGGAAGATTAATTAAAATCGCCAATTTCCTAGATGAGTCTGGGCAACGCGAAGATGCAGACTTTTTAGATCAATTCGTTAAGAAATTGTCTGCAGCATCCGAATATGAGCAAATTTATGATTTATTTGATGGTCTCGAAACCGATGAAGACCCAGGAGAAGAGGAAGAGGATTTAGTCAACAGCCTTACTCTTGGTTTCAAACAATTTATGCCAGAAGAAAGAGAGATGTTAGCTAAGAAATTTGAAATCTAAAAAATATAGAATCCCAGAAAACTCTTTGGAGCAAATTTCTGGGATTTTTTATTTATGTATTCTTACGTCAACTTTTTATTTTTGTCCGCAAAGCATTTCAAGAAAATTTATATAAAAAGAATATTTGCATCAGGATATTTTGATCTCTTGCCAGTAACATGATCATATATCATTTCGATAAATACATTTATAAAATTCGGATAAAATTGTATGGCGAAAAAACTAATTATTGTAGAAAGCCCCAATAAGATAAAGAAAATAAAAGAATGTGTAGGTAAAGACTACGAAGTAGTCTCTTCTGTCGGTGGCTTCGTAGAGTTAGAAAAAAAGAACCTTGGTTTTGATTTAGATACCTTCACTCCTGTATATAAAATTGCTGATGATAAAAAAGATGTTATCAAAAAAATAAAAGAAGAGGCAGAGTTAGCTGATACGATCTACATCGCAAGCGATAATGATCGAGAAGGTGTAGGCATTTGCTACAACATTCTTGACATCTTGCCAAAGAAGAATAAGAAAATTGAAAGAGCTGTATTTAATGAACTTTCCAAAAAAGTTATCCTAGAATCATTAAAGAATCCGATCGGTTTTGACCCAGACATGAACTTTGCCCAACAGACTCGGCGAATTACAGATCGAATGTTTGGGTTTAAATTATCCCCTATGCTTTGGGCCCGAGGAGGAATGAAGGGAGTTTCTGCAGGAAGAACTCAAAGTGCTGCTCTGAAAATTCTTGTAGATCGAGAAAGAGAAATTCGAGCATTTAAAAAAGATGAATACTGGTCAATCAAAACTTTGTTTGACAATGGGCTTTCTGCAGAATTGTCTTTTATAAATAAGAAAGAAGTTTCATTACCCAATGAAGCCAGTGCAGAGGCCATCCGAAGTGATTTGGAGAAATGTAAATATTCTGTATCTGCATATGGAACAAGATCAAGAACAAGAGATCCTTATCCACCCTTCATGACGGCTTCGATGCAGATTGAAGCAAGTTCTAAATTTGGTTGGGCTGCAAAAAAGACGATGGAGAATGCTCAGAAATTATTTGAAATGGGCTTGGTTACGTATATTCGAACAGATTCTGAAAGAATTGATCCAGAAAAGATAGCTTATATTCGTGAAAAAATTAAGGATCAATTTGGTGAAGAGTATTTATCAAAAGAACCTCGCCAATTCTTAGCAAAAGATGGAGCACAAGATGCCCACGAATGTATCCGTCCGACTTTTGAACCCGAACCTTCTCTAACCAGTGATCAGAGTAAGCTGCTTCGACTTATTGAAAATCGGTTTATGGCATCCCAAATGGCTCCGGCGGTTTTTGATCAGGTATCTGTAAAAATTGCAGCCAGCAACAAAGATACTTATGAACTAAAAGCCAATGGTTCAGTAATGTCTTTTGATGGATTTATTAAAATCTATGGTGCAGATGCAAAAGATTTGTTGCTCCCTTCTATGAGTAAGGGAGATGTTTTATCACTAAAGGAAGCCGCAAAAACACAGCACTTTACAAAGCCTCCGGCTCGATTCAATGATGCGTCAATGGTTTCTTTGTTAAAAGATAAAGGAATCGGTCGACCAAGCACCTATGTTACAATTCCACAGATGTTGCTGGATCGAAATTACATAGAGAAGGAAAAGAATTCCTTCAAAGTAACTGAACTTGGAATTATGGTTTCTGATTATTTGTTTTCTCATTTTCCAGATTTGATTGACGTAGGCTTTACGGCAAAGATGGAAGAGAAGCTGGATCTTATTGCCTTGGGTAAGCTGAAGAAGAATGATGTTCTATCTGAATTCTATACAAAGCTCTTGGCAGACATTGAAGTCGCAAAGACCAGTGGCTCTGATGAGTTTTTGAAGACAGGAATCTCTTGCAAAAAATGCTCTGGGGAGATGATAAAGAAAGCTTCAAACTTCAAGGTTTTTATTGGCTGCTCTAGCTACCCAAATTGCGGTTACACAGTCAATTATGGCGATAACGGAGAGTTGATAGAGTCTGAAGTTGAAACAGGCCATGCCTGTCCTTTATGCTCAAATATTCTTTTGAAAAAATCAGGAAAGTTTGGCGCTTATTATCTTTGCTCTAGTGGCAAAGAAGTTTGTTCTTATACAGCATCCGTAGGTGCTGATGGTATGCCTGTAGAAAAAAAGAAAGCAGAAGTAACAGAACACAAATGTCCGAATTGCGAAACCGGATATATGGTCTTGCGTAAAAGTAAGTTTGAAAAGCATTTTTTGGGTTGTTCCGGATATCCAAAATGCAAGACAATTTTGAACGTAGCAGAGGATGGGTCTCTAACTGAAAGCAAGCCTTCTACGAAGAAGTTCACAAAAAAAGGAGAAGATACGGGTAGGACATGCCCTACTTGTAAGAAAGGAAATGTTTTGATTATGCCTGGAAAATGGGGCCCTTTTGAATCGTGTAGTGAGTATAAAAATGGATGTAAGTATTCAAAAAAGATCAAGGAGTAATTCATGGAATCAAATTTAGAGATTGAATATAAGTTTCATGCAGATACTATTTCAAAGGTTAAGTTTCATTCGAAAATTGAATCTATTATGAACCAACAGATCCATGGATTTCTTTGCATTTCTTGTGATGACTATTATGTTAAAAATGGTGTGGAGGGGTTTCTTCGACATCGCAAGGGTGGCTCAAAACATGAGTTGACGCTCAAAACAAAGCGTAATGAAAATACAGTAAGAAAAGAAGTAAACATTGATCTTGGCAGCAATGATGATCAGAACATTGTAGAGTTCCTTGTTCTTTCTGGTTATCGAAAGAAATTCTCTATATTCAAAGAGGCTTGGGTATATGAGCTTGGAAATTGCGACTTATCTTTCTATACACTTTCTGATGGCAGAAGCTTTATTGAAATTGAAGCTACGAAGTATAATTCTGAAGAAGAAGGCGTGGCCATCATTGATAAGTGGAAGGACTTGCTAAGCTTAGAGGATTCCCAAAGAGAGAAGAGATCTCTTTTCGAAATCTTTTCGGATGAGGAGTCTTGTAATAATAATTGTGCATCGTGTGAATGCACATAGGAGAGATTTTGTCACAGCTTTTTCTTTTTTTTGAAGAGAAATTAGATACAGCATTACAAAATCAGAAAAAGCAGATTTCGGAAGAATTAAAATTTTATGTATTGAATATCTTATGCGACAACATCATAGACTCTTTCTCTTCTGGAGAAAGGGTTTACTTGTTTGATCTTTACCAGCAATCCACTACGGGTTCAAAGCTGGAACGAGAAATAAAGCTAAAGCGTCTAGGTGACTATACAATCATTAACACAGGTTGCTTTACGCCAAGAGTCATCAATAGCATTAATGGAATTGACTATTATATCTCTATGGGAAAATCTGCTTATGAATCTGCTGGGATTGTCAGTGAAAAAGAAATATATCAAAAAATCTCAGATAATTTTTTAAATATTGTGTCTTTATTGAATGAGGCATATGAAGTAACTCATTCTTTTGATCGGCGGGATTTATTCAAGATTCATAGTGCTTGGAAATCAACAAAAAGTATTCCTATTGGTAATTTCCTGATAAAGAATGGTATTCTACTTCAAGGAAATTAAAATGCAGCAAGCCGCATCCATTATTGTGTTAAATAAAAAAAATGACAAAGTATTGATTCTCAAGAGAAGTTCTCATGCCCGAAGCAATACTGGTGTTTGGAACTTTCCGGGTGGTGGAGTGGAATTAGAAGAATCCGTTATTGATGCAGCCATAAGAGAATTGAAAGAAGAAACTGCTTTGGCAACTGATAAACGTGATTTGATCAAGATTTGTGAAAAGCAATATGATAATTGGAATGTGCATTACTTTGTAGCCTTAACATACAAGGGCGATGTACTTCTCAATAAAGAGAGTTTGGATTATAAATGGGTAAACCCAGAGAAAATCAGCACAATTGATTTCTTGGCGATACCAGAGCATTTGATTGGGGCGATACAGGGCAAATTGATTTGCCGCCCGAAATGATTTAGAAAGTTAGCTTATAAAAGAAATCGTTCGTATTAATCATGAAATATTGACGATCAAATGAAAGATATTGGTTTCCATCATATTCTTTTATTATGTCAATGTTTTTAAACAAAAGCTTAGGTGGCATATCTTTTTTGTACAGCATAATGTTCGGGATATTGTAAGAATAAATGTTACTATGCCACCAGAGTCCATTTAATGAAAACTCGATACAGACACAATATTCGTTAGGCTCTTCATAATACTTATCATGTTTTGTCTTGACTCGATAAAACTGATTGTGAAAATCTGAATAGTCCATGATTTAAAATTTTAGTTTGTTGAAGAAATCATTTATATCAATTTCATAGTATTTATAATAAGAGTTTCGCCATGAATTATTATGGTTTTCTTTTATAATATCAACATTTTTAAATAAAAGTTTTTGTGGAATATTTCTATAAAAAATCATAATTTTTGAAATATTTCTAAAATCAGGTAGCGTGTCGTAAAAGAAATATACTTCATTTAATGAAAATGTAATACGAATCTGATCTTCAGTGTGTTCTTCATAATAATCATCATATTCTTTTTGAATTAATTTTAATTTAGACAAAAAGTTTGTATGTGTCATAACTCAAAACTTTAGTTTGTTAAAGAAGTCGTCAGGATCAATTGTATAAATTTGACGATTAAACGACGTAAATGCATTTACTTCATGTTCTTTTATAATATCAATGTTTTTAAATAAAAGTTTTTCCGGCATATCTTTTTTTAATACATGAATGCTTGTAATATTTACAGTGTTTCCTTTGCTAAAATCTTGAGAACTAAACCATTCAACTCCATTTAGTGAAAAACCAACAAAAGTGAGTACACCCTCCATCTTGTTAAGCGAAGCTTGTACTTTAGTTAATTTGTCTAAAAAATCTTCATACTTCATTGATTTATTTATTATCTAAATTAAATGAAGCACTAAAGGTCTTCGTTTTTCGATCAGCCAAATAAGCTGCCCAACTGTTAGGTTTCACTTCGCAAGTATATCCTTGAGAGATAACCATAGACACCAGCTCTGAATAATAAACCGCAGTCTTTGATCGTTTTGTTGTGCCGATATCCAAATGAATTTCTATAGGAGATTTGATGCATTCATCAATTTCCAAAGCAGTCTCTAAGCTTTTATAGGTTTCCAACAAAACTCTTGCCCGTAAGGTTTTGTAAGTCTGTGTTTCATGATTCTCTTTTGTATAAAAAACCTTAGATCCTGTTCCAGGCTTGTAGGCGCAAATACAAGTAACCAAACAAATTTTGTCTAAAAATACTTGAGAATCAGAACCAATATAAAAATTATATCCATTCTGATCATAAGTTTTTAACTGTTCTTTTAATTCATCAAAGGTGTATTGGTTAGAAGAATAGTCAAAAACTCTTGCATCTACAAACATCTGACGCCTCTCATAGGATATTTCTTTATTCGCATTTTATGATATAAATCAATGAATAATAATTTTAAATTCAGGAGGGTTTTATGTTAGAATCCAAAGTATTTGCAGCTCATCGAACTTTAGTTCAAGTATACCAAACAGCCCATTGGTTGTCAAAGGGTTCTACGTTTTATTCCGATCACCTTTTGTATGAACGGCTTTATAATGAAGCTTCTGCAATCATCGATGGTATGGCAGAGAAGTTTATTTCTGTAGCTGGAGAGGATTGCGTAAACCCCGTTGTGGTATCGAAAGAGGTTTGCGACATGCTGGAGTCTTATCAGCAAGAATCTTCGCCAGAAGCTTTATTAGAAAATTCCTGTGGCTTTCAGCTGGCTGCACTGAAGATTACAAAAGAATATTATCTTGTTATGAAACAAGAAGACAAGCTTTCATTAGGTCTTGATGATTTTCTCATGGCTTTATGCAACGATCATGAGCATCGTTTGTATCTATTAGAGCAAAGAAAGAAGGGTTAAAACTTCAACTCATCTTTGTCAAGATAAGTCTCTACTTCTTTTAGTTCATCCAACATCATTGGGGTTTCTGAATTGCCCCACATTGAATATTTTTGTTCAATGGATTTAGTTTCCATCTTTAAAGACTCTATTGCGTTTTCAATATCTTTTTTGCTTTGTGGGTGAAAAGAATCTTCAGAAAGAATAGCATTCCTTATATCTAAAACCGCTGTATATGCTGGAACAATAAAGACATTGTAATCATATTCTGGATAGATTTCAAACTCATCACTTTTTGCAAGATCAATTGTAGAGAATAACCTTGAAAGCAGTCCAATATGCTTAAGCAATTCACCTTCTGAAGCTTCGTTTCTTGGGGAATTGAGCAGCTTTAATACTTGAGTTAAATTATCAATGCCGGATTTGAAGTTAGGAACTATTGTATTTGAAACAAGGTTGGTTACCCTTTTCTTCTGAAAATCACTTTCCTTGCTATCAATATTAGATGGATTTTCATTCTTAATAATTCTATCCATCATAGATCCTGGAGTCACAGTTCTTTCTGCGGATTTTGACAATTGCTCTACAAGAGCATCGGCTTCATTTGCCATATCTTTGAAGCCGTTTAGATCCAAAATATTTGCAGCCTTAACGAGATATTTGATTATTTTGTCCATATGAAAAATCCCTCTACTAAACAAAATCGTTTAATAGATAACAGAATAAGAGGTTAATATGTTGGAAAAACTCGCCAAGATTGCGAATGAGCTTGATCAGTTAGGTTTTACTGAAGAAGCAGATGTTCTTGACTTTGATATAAAACTATCAATAGCAAGTTTGTTTTCTGACAATGGCTTCTTAATGCACGAAGAACTGATGTGGTTAAGGGAATTTCCAAAGCGTTTTCATACCATTGTATCTGGTTTGAAAAACCCTATTTCTTCAAAGAACTCATATGATTCGGAAAATACAAGCAAAATCATATCTGATATTAATTTAGTTTTAGCAGACTTGATAGAAACCGTAGATAGAAACCGTAGAAGAAGTTGTTGACGATTTAGCAATAGAATCGGGTGAGGAAGAAGCACCCCTGAAAGATATGCTTAAGGAATTAAAATATTCCGTTAAGCATGCGCAAGCTGGCGGGGATTTATTATCAAAAGGGTTAGATAAAGATAATGATCGCGATTTGAATTTGAAAAAGCAGATTTATGTTGATAAGTTAAGAAAAATACCGCTAGATGATATGCTTTCCGAAATCAATAATCACATAGATCATCTTTTTACGAAATATATGGATGAGAAAAAGGATACGGAAGTATTTGAAAAATCTGATCTAGAAGAACTACCAAGAGAAGATACGGAAGAAAGTGAAACAGAAGTATTTAAATCGGATGAGGTTATGCCTTCTTGGGAGCTTCCGGATGAAGACGTAGAAGAAACGGATACTTTTGAAGAAACCTCTCCAGATATGACTTCTCGATTTCCAAAGAGTATGTTGAAAGATTTGGATATCATCTCACAAAAGAATATACCTATTCCAAAATAATGTTGAAACATCTTTCTAGATTAAATGAAGCTCTAAAGAGCAATGATCTTGCAAGTTTAATTAAAACTGCAGATTTAAAAAACTTTAGGACATTGGAACTTGAGAAAAAACTAAATGAACTAAGCTCTATTCCGAATGTATACTTTCATATGGCTGCGATAAATAAATTTGGTCTAAACCCAAGATCTCATTATAATACGCCTATTGGAATTTTTACATATCCTTTAAACGATGAGCATAAAAGTCTATTGTTGTCTGGGAAGCTGCCATATGTTACTGATCAGGAATACATTCATTTTGCCAGCCCAAAGAATCCTGGAAAGATACTTAGATTTGAAGAAGATTTTCTTTCAGATGATGCTTATAATGATTTAAAAGAAAAGTTAAAAGATATTTTTAAAGATAAATATAATCCCGAAGAAGTAGGTATAGCAGAAGTTACAAGCAATCTGCAAACCAATTCGGGTAAGTTTTGGAATGTCACTAGGATTTTGTCAAGAATCCAAAGAGTTGGACAACACTTCTTTATAAACTTGGATTTGAAGGCGCAGACGATACGACATCTTGTTTTGGAATTATTCATCCTGGCGAACCTTGTCAAGCTGTATTTTTCAGTGGGGCATTTTTAACCTATCACGGAATGGAGCATAATCCGTTTAGCTTAAGCATAACGAATCCAGAAGAATATCATCACAAGATAAAGCATGATAAAAGTATTGATAAAAAAACTTTGAATGAAATAGAAGATCGAGCTTCAAGAAAACAGTCTTTAAATAAAGATGCTGCATCTACAACAAACTTACTCAGACAGAAGTATATTTTAGAGAATGCAGATGCGCATGAAATTATAGAATTATGCAAAAACCCAAACTTGCATGAAGAAATACAGGTTGCTTTGGCCTCTGGTGTTGGTGTATTAGGTATAGATGAATCAGATCTTATTTATACAAAGAGAGCTTTGGCAAGATACAACACAAACCTATGTGAAAAGGCTCAAGTTATTCTTGCCCAGACAGAAGATGATTATATATTGAATCGATTAGCTATTAAATCTAACTTATCAAAAGAAGTTCAAGTTGCTTTAGCGAAAATAGACAATGAAGATGTTCATTATGAATTGGCTAATAATTTTAACTTATGCAAAGAAGCTCAAGAGTTGTTGATTGGCGCTTCTTTGGATATTAGAAAGACACTTGCCGCAAATCCAAATCTTGCAAAAGAAATGCAGATAGTTTTAGCAAAAGATAGCGAGAAAATCGTTCGTTTGTTCTTGCTTGATAATGTGAATCTATTTAAGGAAGCAGAACAAATTCTTGAGCAAGATGAATCTTTAAGTAAATATCTTCCAAGACAACAGAATATTTTAACAAGTCATTATTAAGTCTATAGCTTCGTTATCTTTGTTTTCTAACATTTTAGTTTACATATTTATATAAGTATATATAAATCTTCTTTAAAATTTATATGACGTTATAAAAATAATGGGCATGATTTATATATTGCGATATAAAAGATAGTCAAAAAAGCAAAACAATCATATATTGTCAGCCATCAAACTAGAATATCAAATTCATTCTACGTAAAGCCCATTCCTTTGATTTGTCAGAGATTTTTTTGAAAAACTCTTCAGGACTTAAACAGTAGTTATCAAGAATGTTCATTGACTTATAATCTTTGGCTGGATATATGCCGGAAAACGCCAGAAAATAATAATCATGATCAAAGCAGATTGTGATATCGTTACATTCTGCACTGTAAGATATCGATATTGGTAAGTGTTTTAATATAATTCTTATAGTATAATTTTCAACACAAGATGTAATGTGTGGTTTCTGTTTAATATGTACTTCATAGTCCTCTTTGCTTAAGCAAAATTCTTTAAATAGAAGTTCAACTGCACCTTCAGCTTCCATTCTTTTTAATTTATTTAATAACTCAAGCATTAAAGTTTTTTATAATATCAATGGCTTTGGTTACTGCTCTGCCGCGATGACTAATTTCTGCTTTTTCTTTCAATGTCAATTGTGCCATCGTTCGATTTATGCCATGAATTAAAAAATGTGGATCATAAGCAAAGCCCTTAGTGTCCACCGGGTTATCAATAATGGTTCCGCAACAAATACCTTCGGTTACGATTTCTTTATCAGAATCTACAATAGCAATGACACAACGATATGTTGCATTTCGATCAGAGATGCCTTGCAATTTTTCTATGAGAAATTTGTTGTTTGATTCATCCGTTTGTTCTGGAGAGAATCTTTTGCTAAATACTCCCGGAGCATTATCAAGAGCAGATACTTCCAGTCCCGAATCATCTGCGATGGTTAGCAGTCCTGTTAGTTTATTTACAAATCGGGCTTTTTGTAATGCATTATGAACATAGGTATCGCCATCTTCATTCAATTCTTCTGGCGCATTAGGAACAGAATTTAGATCCAATACTTCGAAATTTTGATCAGAGAGCATCGCTTTGATTTCTCTGATTTTGTTTTTATTTCGAGTAGCTAAAATGATTTTCTTCATGATTCAAACCTTGCTTGGAGTAAGTCTTTTGTATATATAAAAAATTCTTTACCAAATAATGTAGGTTGTATTTTGATTAAGTGAATATTTTTCAAAACAAATCGCTTTTCAATATCGGATATTACACGCGTATCAAACATAATGTTTTTGAAATCTGGCGTAATGTTAAGTAGCGCCATGTCATCAATGGTATCTATGCAAAATGTTATTTGATTTATTTTTATATTAACATATCTACTTGCAATTCTGATTTTATCTAAATATTCAGATAACAATACCCAATAGGAATAAGGTTTTATAAAAACATTTTCCTTGTAAGTGTCTACCAGTAATGAGAAGAATTCAATGTCATTCATTTAAAATTTTAACTTAAAAAAATCATTTGGTGTAACGTATAACTGCAAAGCTCCTCCAGCAAAATGTCTCTCTTGTATTAAATCAATATTGCTTATGAAAAAGCGCAAAATATGATTTGGTGTGTCACCTGAGTCTCCGTCTCCATAAAGACCAAATATCTTTTTTCGACAAGAGCTTAGCTCATAAGTTAAAAAAACTCTAGATGGTTCTTTATCAAAATTCTTAAGGATGTAGGCGAAATGAAATTTTATATCATTACAGCTAAAAGCACCATTACCTTTTTTTATTTCAAGTTCAAAACCTTGTTCAATAGACATTTTCTTAAGTTTTTCCATGAATTCATCTGTAGTCATCATGATTAATGCCTTAGCACAAGGAATTTTTCTGGAGTAATATCTTCTACTTTCAATAAAATATCCATGTTTTTTATAAAGAAGTTCTTTTTATATATGGTATCGGCTTCAGAAATATCATTATATAATGCGCCTCGAAACTTTGGATAAAATTGAAGCTCTGGGTTTTTGGTAACTGTACTTATTGAAAATCTACCCAACACATTATTACGCGAACAGTTGGTAAACGCAATATCACAATTAATATATGAAAAAATAAACTGTACAAATTCTTGATCAAAGAGTTTATAGCAATCTTCAAATGCATCTAAAGGATGGAATTCTGGTTCTTTTTGATCATTTTTAATTATAGCATATGAATGGTATTTACTAAAATCAAATTTCGAAAAGAAATCTTTTAAATGCATTTTTTGTTTATTAAAAAGTTGTTTTTAGAAATTGTTCGGCATTACATGAAAATGTCGTAAACGACTCATTGGATTGCCACAAATCCATATTTTTTATCATGATTCTTTGAAATAAAGATTGTAAATCTGGCGGTTGATTCTTCACACTACCTATAATGAAAAGATACTCATATCCAGGTTCGTCATAAAAATTTTTAAACGAAAAGACATAATTATTTATTGAAAACGAATGACTATGTGATAATGTCGGCCTACCAACAATGATATTTGTTTTGTATGTTTTCATGACATCTACTAGAAATGAGGCTAAGCATCTTTGATAATTCATTGCTGGAGTCATAATTATAGTTTTAATAAGAAGAAGTCATCAAAATCAATGTATAGGCTTATAGTGTCAATTGACTTATCATCATACTTCGAAGCCATAACTGAGGTGGTATTTATATCTGTCTTTATAACATCAATATTTTTAATTATAAAAAGCTTTTCGATATCAGTAACTCTACGATATCCTATGAGTTTATGGTAGTCATAATTAGGATTACGAAGTACCGTTCTTGCAAATGTATCTCTTGATAGATATTCGCAACTGACTTGACCAAACATAGACCCAACATACGAAAAGCTAAGGAAAACCTTGCCCATACAAATGAAAAATGTTTTTCCGTTGATGATTATTTTTTCGCCATAATCAATATATCCCGTGCGATATGTTTTTCTTAGTTTGTTTCTAAATTCGGGAGTACTCATTTTTCAAACCATAAATCAAAGAAATCTTCTGCATCAACATAAATCAAACAATGATTGGATGGATTCGCTTCTGACTTTATCATAGAAATGTTCTTTATGATAAAGTTTTTGAAAAATTTGCATTCATTTTGGCTTGCAGTATTTAGAACTTCAAAACTATATTTATAAATACGAATCGGCGAAATGACTTTGAACAAAAACATCTTGTCAGATAAAAGACTTTCTTCATACAATACGTTTAAATATGCCCTTGACATATAGTGTTCATAAACTATTTTATCATCAATATCCAATCTCATGCTTGGATAATAGGTTATGAAAAAAGTTATGTCATTTAGTTTTAAATAGATGTAATCAAGATGATTCGATTGATACTGTATTTTTTGCCCGGCAAGCTTTTTCTGAAATTCTTTAAGAGTTATCAAAAGTTCAGCAACAAAATGTCATTTAAATTTATTTCAAATGAAGTAAATGGTTTATATTTTTTACTTTCTTTAAATAGATCTATATTTTTTATAATAAGCTTTTCATATTCTGATTTTCTTTGTTTTTTTAGTTCATTTAATCCAAGAAACATTCCTACAGTGGGACTTGTCCAACAGAATGCTGTAAAGTCGCAAATGTTTTTTGCATTGCCAAAAAATTCTTGTTCATAAAGTATGTTTAACATACAAGGGCCATCAGTTCTGCATATAAAAGAAACATTATTTATATCTAAAATAAATTGATAGCCATTAAGAAACGGTTCCGCTATGCCACAATATCTTTGTCTAAATCTTTTTCCAAATTTGTGCTTGGCTAACTCAAGAAAATTGCTTGCGGCAAGATCTCTTTCTTGGTTGTGAATTATTATCAAAATTTTAATTCCAAAAAGTTTAATTTTGAAATAAAGATTTGCCCAACATTAAAATGATCTTTTGGATAAGTGTTTGGTATGTTTGTCACATGTATCAGATGTAAATTATTCAAAATGAACTTATTTATTTTTTCTACAGAAATATTGTTATAGGCTCTAAAAAATGAGAATGACTGCCCGCCATCAAATAAGGTTTTTTCATAAGAAAAGCCCAAACAAACACCATCCATGAAGCGGTTTAAAAGAAATGGGATGTTATTTACTAAAAACAAAGTATTGTCTAGATTATTCTTTGTCGGCGGCGTATATATCTCAAATGCCTGTCCGAAATGGCTTTGTACTTTTTTTAAAAAATGATTTGATTCCAATATTTAAACCGACAAGAAGAGTTTCTGATATAACATTTTTACTCAAGAGATAGTTTTAAAAAGTTTTCTGGAGAAAAATGTAAGCAATAGTAATTTCCCATATCAACCAGATCAATGACATCCATATTTTTTATATAGAACTTTTTAAATCGCATAAGTTCTAACCCAGATAACTTCTCACATGAATCATGATCAAAGAAAATTAGTGATTCAATTGGTTTTTGATATGTTATTTCTAAAAGCGCAATTTTATTTAATTCTGAATTGAGAAATTTTTGTTGAGAAATGTTAAATTTCTCTAAAATTCCGAAATTATATCCTTTTATTGAAAAAACGCGGCGCCTTAAAATTGGAATTTTTCCAAAATCTTGTGGCCATTTTTCATTTATACGAGATATGAATTCCTGAACGGTCATTTAAAACGCCATATCAAGAAAATATTCTTTTTTTATTGAAAGAGATAGGTGATTGTTAGTGCTGGTTATATCAATCAAGTGTATGTTTTTCAATATAAATTTTTGAATTGCTGCATTATTTGTTGATTTTGCAAATTCTTCTGATGGGTATGCTGGTCGTGGATTTTCAAAAATCGTATCAGGATAAATAACTCCTATATAAACGTCTGTAATGTACAATGATGTATTTGACGTTCCAAATCCAAAATCATAATAGTAAATCTCAATAGGTATATCTTTTATATATAAAATTATTGGACCTTTATTATACATAATAGAGTTTTTATCAACATTATATTGTAAAAAAAACTTATCAACAGATATATAATCTTTTATAATATCCAATAAATTATCCTTAAAAGCTTAGCTTAAAGAAATCATCTGCATCTACATAATAGTAATCTTTTTCATTATAAGCTTTTGTAATGTGAATTAAGTCTATGTTTTTATATACAAGAACTCTTTCGCGGTTGCCATAAAGCTTTTGATCAATATAAACAATTCCGCAATGATAATGATATATAAAATTGATTTCTAAAATTTTAAAATAAAAATAAGATGCGCCTTTGTAACCTTTTAAAGTTACATTGAATTTTTCAATGAGGGTATTAACGAACTTTTCTCGCTTTTCATATATAAAAACTTCATAAGGATCAATATCAAATATATTATTGTTCATTTTAAAATTTTAGGTCGAAAAAATCATTTATAGATAGCTGCACCAAAGAATAGCCTGGAGTTTGTTTTATGATGTGTGTGTTCAAAACCATCAGCCGAATAAATTCTTTTGATTCTTGTTTGTTCAAATAAATAGTTTGTCCATGGCGATCATCCAAAATGAAAGTAATGCCATTATAAAGGAAAGGCTTCCCGCCGAAGTAAGGCTGGTTACTAAGTGTGCCTCCATTTTTTAATAATTTTTCTTTAAACTCTTGATAATCCATATGCTATCCGATGCTTGAGGTGGGCTAAAATTTCAATAAGAAAATATCATTTGGAGGTATAACATAATAAATCAAATTCTTTAAATCATATTTTTTATAATTTCGAAAAACATAATTATTTTGTGTAAAAAATGTTTGGTTTAGCTGTTCTTGTTTTAAATAAATATACAATTCTTCGTGATCACCATAACAAACATAATCAAATACAATATCTTTAATTACGAATTTATAATACAAGCACATTGTGTCAAATTTATCTGAATAAATTTCTGAGCCAAAGTTATCTGATTCTGAATCAAAAAAACTTTTAACTTTTTCAAGATAATCAATTTCAGTTTGTTTGGATGTCAAAGCTTTAGCTTAAAAAAATCAAGTGGCTTTATAGAATACCAAAAAGCAGCCCCATCTGCAAACATAAGCCTCTCAATAAAAGTGGGTTGTCTTATAGTGTCTATGTTTAAGAAGATAACTCGTTGTTCATCATTAGGTACAAATAAAAATAAAGTATCAGTAAGCCCACCATATTCAAATAAATGATTCTTGTATTTGAATTTAAAAAAAGTTTGCCCTTCGGTTACCATTTCAACATCCATATTTGCAACTTTTTTATAAAACTCAAACATGTTAGGGTATTGTTTATACATTGATTCGTATTTCAAAAGATTATCCTAAAAAGATCTTCACAGGCAATGGAATAAGATGGGTCATCTATATAATATCTGCATTCATCATATCGAAATAAATCAATATTTTTGATAACTAAGTTTTCTTCAGCTTTACTTAGAACGAATTTGTTGCATTTTGTATTTTTAATTGTATCTGTACCCATAATCATTGCTCGAATGGGTTTGCTTTTCCATTTATTTAATTCGAAGTGAGAAAAGGCAAATTGGTAGTGATATATTTTAAACCATCCACTTTGAAGTTTCTTGTAATTCTTACCATATTTTTCAACTAAAGCATCTTTAATAAGTCCTTTTTGTATATAGGACCTTATTAAAAACTCTTTTATCGTAATGCATCTCAAAACTTTATGTCTTTAAAATTTTCTATTGAAAATGAATAAGTATAGTAAGTATCATTTTTGTTTAAAATACCTTTTCTCGTTTCTGATTCTAAGACATGCATATTTTTTATTATAAATTTATTTAAAGAAGTAAAGTTTGTAATTTGACATTCTGTAAAATTCGGAGAACTATCAGCTTCAAACTCAAAACTTGTTAAGCTTTTATGATCTTCTGAAATTAAACCATTGATCCAAAAAATTCCATGCACTGAACCAATACCATAAGATTCATATGATATTGGAAGATCATTTATTAAAAAACTTTGAAGAAACGAATAATGATTGAGATTGCGTTTTAGTTTTATATAACCTAACCCACTCCCTTTATATAATTCATATCCGAAATCCCTTATTATTTGTTCAATGAATAATTCTTCTTTGTTTAGATCAGTATGTCCACTACCAAACCAAGTACAATAATCCGCATAATATTTTAGCTGATCTTCATAGCTACTCATGATACAATCCTGAACAATATATCAATAGCTTATATCAGACTTCAAGATTGTCAATATTTTAGTTTATCTAATTCAGAAGTTTTCAACCAAAATGAATAGTTGGCAGATTTATCATAATTATATATGTTAATTAAATTTATATTTTTAATTATAAATTTTTTTAAAAATTTTGTTTTTAAACAATAGACTTTGTCATTATCCAAATGGTTAATTCTAAAAAATATTTCTTCGAACATACTTTCAGGATAGCCCCCAAGTAGGTAAATGCAATCATCTAATTTAAAAAAAGGTATGTCATATAGGAGAATACTATTAAGTGAGTTAGAAAGCTTCTTACCCATAAAAACTTTTACATATTCATCCAAATCAAGATATTCTTTGATAACCATTTTAAATCAAAACCTTAATTCTTTTATTTTTGAAACATGAATTTTGTAAGTATATCCGTCTTTCCTCAGGTATTTATTTGAAATCGAAATATTAATTCGCTCCAAAGTATCAAGATTTTTGATTATAAATCTAGGAAGATTATCTGGTTTTGTAAAAAATATTTTGTCTTGTTGTGCTTCTTTTAAATGAGAAATATCATCATTTTTATCAAAAAAGCCAAGCAGAATTATAAAATCTAATTTAGCAGTTAGCTTGAAAGGAATTCCCTTTGCTATAAAATAAATTGGGAATGAATTCTCAAAAAAGATTACATCATTATTGAAAAACTTATTTAAATCCTTTTTCATTTTTGAAAGTTTGGGAACAACAAACTCTTCAAACAAAGGCATGTTTTGCGCATGTATTGATCTGATCTTGTCAACGTATTCTCGCACACCAAATTCAGGAAAAGTTTCAGTCGTTTCTTGATCCAACATTAACTTATTAAAGTTCATTTTCTCATCCTACATTTGGTTTTTATGATACTTTAATTCAGCTAAAGCCTATTTGTTAAAACTTAAGATCATGGAATTTTGATATAGGTATTTTGTATGAAACAAGCTTAAAACCATTGGAATTTATTATTACGTTCTCTATAATGAACATATCTATATTTTTTATTAAAAAATTAGGTAATGATTTTGGTTTACAATATTTTCCTTTAGAAATTAGACAGAAGTCATGTACATAATCCGCCAAATATATGTTGTCTGAATCATATTTTTTTCTTGAAAATAAAATTTCGTTTTTAGAAAACAAAACCTCGTATGTGCCGACATAATGAATTAAAAAAGTTTCATCTAAGAGTTGGTACATATTTGCTTTGGATGTCTGCAATGACCTGTATGCAAAATTACTTATTATATTGCTTAAATATTTACCAAAGTCAACTTCTGTAAATTCTGTCATCAAAACATCAGCTCATTCATTTTTGAATATGGAATGGCGATTTTTTCTAAACCACTAAGGTAAGGATGCTGCGTGTGGTTTAAGATGTCAACATTCTTTATCAGAAACCGCATTAGATTAGCTGGCTTATGCCTATGGCGCAAAGAATAATCACAGGTGACTACAGAGTCACCGCTTACGGCTTCTAACACATAAACGTTATTAGGACGATTCTGATGCTCTAGCCCATAGGTTATAAATGGGATACCTTTTATTGAGAATAAAGTTATGGGATTTTTCAAATATACAATAATATCTTTTTTATAATTATTTTCCAAATCAGATAAGAGATTCAAAGTTACAGAAGAAGCTGTGTATCCAATGTATCTTTTAGATATAATACTTGCAGCAATATTTACATACTCATCTAAGTTTTCGTAATATTCGTGGAAATTTTCAGAAATCATTATCTGTTCATTAGAACTTTATTTTATCTAAGTGTTTTAATTTGATACTAAGCCATTCGTCCTCATGTGTTTTGGCCTCAAAAAGATCTATATTTTTAATCACAAAATTAAAAAGATTTGGCGGAGTAAAATAATTTGCTTTGTCATAATCATCATCATAAAAAGTTTTTTTGACAATGTAATATAGGTTTTTATTGTCACATACTCCAACAATAAAGATTTTCCAAGACTTAATCGGCCATCCATCATTATAAATAAAAAATGGTATACCATTTATTGAAAAGAAAACATCATGATGAATAACTTGGTGGCCGTCTACCTTTAGTTTTTCGTATGTATTCAATCGTATTGGGTCGTTTTTATCTACATGTTCATAATATTTTTTCTGTATATTTAAATATGAATCTAAATCCAACATGCTTTATATTTCTTTTTTTTAATTTGTAAATTTTAGCTCATGAAGTTTATGAAAAGAAATTTCATATTCATCATAATCATTTAATGGTTCTTCAGAAAATAAATGAATATTGTTTACTAAAAATTTTGTGAAATCTTTTGCAACATAAGATACTGGTTCTTCGAAATAATCAAGTATAGAAAGTTTATCATTAAAATTATTAAACTTACTTCCAATGACACATACTTTCTCGGTCGGAATATATAATTCAAAAGGTATTCCATTTTTTGAAAAAAGCATATTGTGATAATCATATAGATCTTCTGTATACAACAAAAAATCATTCAAAATAAGATAACGCTTTATTTCCGGAATTTTCTCAATGGATTCTGCAGAGCCATAATCACCATTGTAATAATAGTTTTTTATAAAAATATCAAAATATTCTTCTAAACCAACCAGTTTTGATTCCAAAAGGCACCTTTTGTTTAGAACTTTAACCTAAGAAAATCTTTTGAACTTATAACATAAAAGAAATTATTGCGCAAGTCAAATTTATCAATATTTTTAATGACGAATTTCAATTCTTTATCAGATAATTCTTCCTTTATTAAAAATACAGAACCCGTCTTCAGCTCATAAAAGTCATCACTATAGTAAAAATTTAATTCGTTAATTGAAAATTTATGCCCATAGATATAGTAATAACCTCCAAATCCATTCTTCAGTTCAACAGTATTATATTTTCTACAAGTTATGTTAAGATCTTCAAAACAAGATACTTCATTAAGAAGTTTAAGAAAGGCTTGGTATTTAACTTTAGTCATTTTTTAAACATTTTAGCTAATACATTCCAAGAAATCTTCTGATTTTGCAAGATAAAGTCCATTTTTTAATTTGAACTTATCTATATTTTTAAAAATAAATTGTTTTAATTCAATGTTAGCCTCTTCTGCAATTACAAACACATGTTGTCTTGGAATAACGTTTAAATCATTATGAAAGCCAAGATTGACAGGTGTGTAATATATCTTTACATTACAAAAAACCATTTCAAAGCATTGACATCTATTCGGACACTCATCCGAAGGGGCGTTACTTATCTTCATTCTTAAAACATTATTCTTTGGGCGAAACCAAATCTTTTTAGCAGAAAATGCTGATTTTGGATATTTGTTCTTGAATTGTTCATAAAAATTTTGTATATTTTTATTTATCATATTCCGCATCAATGATATCCAGCAAGTTATTTGTTAAAATATAGTATTTTTCTTCTTTAGAAGGATTTTTATAAAAACAAAATTTATCCATATTTTTAATTATAAAACGCAAATCATTTGGTGATTTGACCGAGACAGATATGTTATAGAAAACCCCATCAATAAATGCTCCGGAATCAAAATAATAAAAACGAATATCATTAAAAATAAATTCCCACCCATATTGATAAGGATCTTCTTCGTGTCCAAATAATAATGGAGAAAATTTAAGATTTGGAATCGCCTCCTTGATTTTGAAAAAATCAGATTGATGTTCAAATTCTTCTTCGGCACCAAACGCTTTAAATGGCATGATTTTCTCGTGTTGAATTTTTATTTTCAACTTTTAATATTTCTATAAAATCATCATAACCAATAATTTTATGGCCTGCAAGATCATTAAATTTATCCAAATTCTTTATAACTATTTTTAAGTTTGATCCAGATAAATTATCTTTATGAATGTAAATATCCAACTCCCCAAAAAAGTTTCTCTCTATACTAAATGTGTAATCAAAAATATTTAATGAGAATAATTCCCAATCATTATCATCAAATTCAGACTGAAGATTATCAAGTAATTTGATCTTAAAAATATATCCGAAATAATGATGTAAATCTGAACAAAATTCATCAACTGTAAAATTATATCTTTTAGACACCTTGTTCATTATTTAAATTTGATTTTGCATTAATTTGATAAATGTTTCAAAACTTATGTAATAACAAATTCCATCGACAATCCTGAATTTATCTATATTCTTTGCGATAAATATCTTTTGATTTTTACTAAGAGCATCAATCATCATAAAGATATTTCCATCATCAAGCAACCTTCTCCAAACATCTGTTTCACTCATTTCTTGTTGGCAGTACATGGAGGAATTGTCACGATAACAGCATGACTGTATTGCCAAATTAAAATAAAAATCACCAACAGAAAATGGACAATAAGAGAAATAGCCTACGGCAATGATGTTTTTGCTATCTACATTACAGAATTTTATCTTATCAAATGATATGTTGTATTTTTCTAATGCAACCTTTAGACTATATTCAAGATATAAAAGCGTTTGCTCGCAAGAGTTTACTTGATCTGGATGTATTTTATTTATATCGAATTCTTTTTTTGAAAACATGATTTTAAACATCCTTTAGTATGAAGATATATTTTTTAAGTGCATATTTATCGTTTGCAGGTGATAATAATTTTATCAAATCAAAATAAGATATGGAATAGCGACCATCATAAACTTCATCATAGAATTTGTCAATGTTTTTAATTATAAATTTCAATGATTCATGTTTATAAAAAAAACATAGAACATTTTCATTATAAATTGGGCCTTCAAAATAAAATTCGTATGTATAAAATTTGATATCACCAATCATCACGGAAATATAGCTTGAAACATATTTAGGATCACTGGTTATGACACATTCTGATTCGAAATCTTCTTTGAAGAGTTTTCGTATGTAATCTTTGGTTGAGTTCATGAAGTCTTTAACGCCTCATTTAACATAGGCGTTAAAATATCAATAAGATCATTAAATCTAATATAATAATGAAACTTTCCTGCTTTAAACTTGTCTATATTTTTATATATAAATTTATAATTTTTAGTCTTATGAAAATAGCAATAGTCAATATACTTTTCTTCTGTATGAGTAACGATTTTAAACTCATAATCAAAGATTGAGCAAGATGGTACATAACCATAACTAGATTTCATACCATTGTAATCAGGATCATTTACCTTGAAGTTTTCACCAAACAATTTTTTAAAGGCTATGGCTGCAGGATTATTCATTTCTTTAATATCTTTTTTAGATCATAAAAATCAATGTAATATTGATCGCTATTATCTTCCCCTTTCACTAAAGTGAATTTATCAATATTCTTAATTATAAACCCTAGTGAATCTTCTTTTTTAAAAAAGAATTTGCTGGCGGCTAAAGATTTTAAAATATAAAATTTATGCCCAAAAACAGATGCAGGTATAACTCGGCAGTCCTCATAATACCCCATTATATCCTCTAGTATATATTGGTGACTACTTAAATCATATGTGAAGTTTGATCCAAATGTTTCTTTAAAGTATGCGATTAAGTTCATATCCATAAATACCTTCTTAAGTTCACGACAAACATAACCTAATTAAGAGTCATTACTTATTTTGGTTTTTATAATATTCTTTTAATATTTCTGCAAGGTTTTCATAATTGATACCAAAGCTTTCTATGCCGGAAAGTGTATGGTGTTTAGAAAATAAATCCATATTTTTAATGATTAAGCTTGAGTTTTTATCTTTTAATTGCATATAACACACTTCATCGTATATGCCAAACTCATAGTCAAAATATTTACATAAAAATGTATATAATCCATCATTACAAAATGTTATTTTTAGATTAGATCCTAAATATTTTAATAAATAAGTTTTTGACTTATCACAATTATATCTAAACATCAAAAACCTTCTGCGCGGAAAATCTCAATTAAAACGTCACTACTTGTATTGTAATTTCCAGACTTATCCATTGTAAATTTATCTATGTTCTTATAGATAAGATACAAAGTTTCTTTGCAGATGTCTTCTTGTAAAAATACACATTTTGCATAGACATATTCTCCATAAACAACATAGTCTCTAGAACTTGCTATAAGTCTGAATTTATGCATGCCCAATTGGCAAAAAAGAGTTTTAGAATCTGAATCCGCATTATAAATTTCAAAAATTCGAATGCGATCACCGAAAATATATCTCAGACCTTTAATTTCAATATCGGCACAACTCATGCTTTTTCCGAATCAGGTAAATCAGATAAGATGGTTATCAAACTATCGTAGTTTACAAAAAAACAAGCACCATTATCGGTGTCATAATATTTAAAGGTATCAATCTGATAAAATTGATCCATGTTTTTTATTATAAATTTTAAATTGGCCTTATTATCATTTATAAAATGACATTCAATGGGGTAAGGATAAAAGCCAGCTGTAATTCCTAGCCGTATTTGATAGCTATTTATACAAAAATTCAAACCATACAAACTAGCTTTTATTAGTCCCGTGTCTGCAATTTCAATTTCCGCGTATTTAAATCTGGAAGTAAAATCTGATATTAGTCTTGATCTAAATTCTTTATTTGATTTTAAGTATGTTTTCTTATTAAGCTTTTGATACACACTTTCGTTTTTAAGCAAACCATTCCTCAAGCGAATAGTTTTTAACAAGATCTATTAAGTCATTATAATGGATCGCTAAGTAATCACCAATAATATAATCATTATTTACTGTTAAAAATTTATCTATATTTTTTACTATAAATTTTACATGTTTTTTGTCAAGGTTGCTTTTGTTGAAGTAGCAATAATCGCTAAGAATAGAGTAGAACATATAGAATTTTAAACCAAAAAGATGGCCTTCTATATTGAAAAATTTATTTTCAATACAATTTCTATAATAAAAATCATCTTTAAATCTATTTTTTATACAGATGTATGAGCCTTGTTCTTGCATTTCAAATCCAAAAAAAATTATGACAAGCTGTCTAGTGATTCAAGATAATCTAAGGTTTCAGAAAATGATAGTTTAAACATATTGTATTCTATTTTATCATTAGAATGATTATCAAGGGGAATAAAAATTTTGCATGGATATTCAAGTGTTTTGAATTTATCGATGTTTTTGATTACAAACTTAAGGTCCATATTTTTTTCGTCAAAATAGCAATAATAGTGTTTGAAATAAAATTGCTTACAACCTTGGCTATAAAATACTCTAACCATAGAAATGGTTTGATAGTGATATATTGAAAGGTTATCACTAGTACCAAATTTTTCAAAAAGTTGTTGCTCAAACATTGTTTGGCTCAAAAGCAAGTCTTGATGTCATCATTTATAATTTATCGCCATATTTCATTTCTCGCAAGATTTTCAATAGCTCAATATAACTTATCATGTAAGTATCACCATTATATCCTACAAAAAGGTAGTTGTAAGAATTTTCTTTATAGAATTTATTGATATTTTTAATTACAAATTTAAAATCTTCAGATAGAAAAAAGCATCCATCATCTCCAAGAAATTCATTCCATGGTCGAACAAAAAATGAAGTATTTTCAAAACTAACTTCAATAAATTCATTATAAACAATATAGTCAGACTTACTATATCTAACTTTTTCTTGAATAACACATCCAAGACTTAATAATTGTCTTTTTATTTCTGATTCATACTCGGGAAAGCTTAGGTAATAACCATCAAGATTTTTTTGAAAAGCCTCTATCACTGAGCAGCCCTAAGAATCTCTTTAAAGTCAGAAATGGATATTGAATAAGTATCTCTAAGCTCTTCCATTTCATAATTACACTTTGTGAACTTATCTATATTTTTTATAATGAATTCCATATTTCCGTTTTCTTTAAAAAGAAGATTCTTTTCTCCATTATGAAGATAGATCATATATTTATCACCAATACTTAATTCACAAATTTTCAAATACTCAGGGAGAGAATCTTCCCATGTATATGCATAATATTGTTTTCTTATCTTATATTCTAAGCCATACATTACAGATATTGCTTTAGACAATTTTTTGAGTTTCTAATAAAGAAAGAAAATCTTCATAATGAATTATATAATGACCATATTCATCATCTTTATTAAACTTATCTATGTTGCGAAATATAAAACGCAAAACGGATGAGTTTAGATGTTTGAGGTTCGAATCAATAAAATGAATTCGTTTTCCATATAAATGTATTTCATGAGAAAAAAGATAGGCATGAAACCATTCAGCTTTTACATATATTGTACTTGTATAATTGCCGTCAATAACTACAAAGTCATTTTCAAAAAATAATTTGAATCTTGTAGTTATTGGCCCATAATTATTTTCATTATAATCTTTTTCCATCAAAGCCTTTGAGTTTATTGAGTTTTTCCCGAATAAGAAGCTCTATCAAGTCATAAAGATAAATCCCAAAACAGTCTTTATCCATAATAGATGATGAAATCGAAAATCTATCCATACTCTTAATTATAAATCTCAAGGTTTTTGGATTCTGATTATTTTTGAAAAAATACATACAAAGATTAAAATCGTATGAACAAAAAGTTATATCACAAACCTCAAAACTATATTTGATAGTCGCAAATTGATTTCCTGGAAACCAAACAAGACATTGTTCTTTTTCATATTTAAAATTATTTCCAAATAATTGTTTTAAATAATTGATATTAAACTCTGTCATGAATGTTCTTTTCTGAAAATATTTCAATCAGATCTTTAAGCTTAATTGAATAGATGTTCTTGTATAAATAAAACTTGTCAATGTTTTTATACAAGAAAGTTGATTTCGTCAAATCTTCTCCATCATCATGACCGAAACAAATTTCACGATCTCTTTCTTCTCTATATGAATTTGAATATAGTCTTTCATAAGAGAAAAATTTGTAACTATAAATTTCATATCTATATTTGTGTACACCGGTTCCATCCATATACTGGATGTTATATTTGAAATTAGATCCAAAATGTTTTTCTAAATAAGATACAACATTGTTTAATTCAAACATTTTTGTGCCTAAAGCAATTATTTTCCTCAAGAATGTCTAAGAAATCATTTATTTCGATAGGTGAATAGTTTTTAAATGGTCCATTATATGGACTTGTGTCAAATTTATCAATGTTTTTAATTATAAATGATAAATTCTGTTCTTTATTAAACCAAATTAAATAAGAAACATCCCTACTTATATAAAGCTTATAGTTCAAAAACTCTATAGAATAATTAAATGGATTTGTATACGTATAAATTTCCGTTTCGAACAATGGATTAAATTTTCTTCGTAATATTTGTCTTAGGTCATAAACGCATAAGTCATAATCTTCAGGATAATCAGCTTTGTAACTTGCCATTACCAACCCCAATGCCTTTTATGATGGCGGTAAGATCTTCATAATGAATTTGGTATAAGTTTTTATCATACTCTTCATTTGAAGCTTCTACTTTGTCTATATTTTTGATCACAAATTTTAAATCAAAACCTTTATCATGTTTTATATCAAAAAAACATAAATCATTATATGTATAAAACTCATATCCTAAAATTTCAACATAAACAACATTGCTACTCCTAAACCATCCGGTGTTTGATGTGAATTTATAGTCTAATCCAAAATTATCCATAAAGCAATCATGGGCTTTTTTATATTTTTTAAGTTTTATTTTGTTCAAAATTTTAATCTCTATTTGCCTAGAAGCAATAATAAATCAGAATACTTTATACATACAGTATTGTCTACTGGAAAATAAGCTCTATCATGCTTAAACTTGTCTATATTTTTGATTATAAATTTTAAATTCCCCCGGTATTGTTCATAAAAAACACAATAAAGTTCTAAATCTTCTTCTATGAAAAAATTAAATTTAAGATCTTCTTTCTTTGAAGATACTACAAATGAGAATTCAGAAACTTCATAAATATCCCAAGTGAAAAAATCTTCATATAAGTTTTTTTTCATTTTACACATACGTTCGGTAGCTAGCGGCCTTTCCCAAAAAACAGTCATAATATTTTTCCAAAAGAAGCTTTTCTTAAAATATTCCTTAATTCTTTGTAGCTTATCACATGGGCATTATCAAGCCACCAGAAACTTTGCTTGAATTTGTCTATATTTTTATAAAAAAATCTTGGATAGTTAATTGCCTCCACAAAGAAACATCCTGGGACATTATTAAGTTCATATGCTATATATACAAAAAATTTAATATCATTAAATGATACGTTTAATGCATGTGAATCTGATTCTAATTCAACTCTGCAATCTGGAAAATCCTTTAATATTCTGCGTTTAATCGCATTTACTTCACTAACAAAATCATTTGTTTTTTCATAACTAAATTCTTCATCCCAATTTTCAATGTCATTCATAAACAACTTTCCCCAATAAAATCTCTTTCAAATCAGAATATTTTATAATATAAAACCTTTTGGTTTTTCTAAACTTATCTATATTTTTATAGATCAAATTTTTATCTTCAGCACTATTTCCATCAAATCTACATTCAGCAAATTCTGTCCCACATATATTCAGTTTGAAATTATAATTCCTAAACTTGACTTCCCTAGAGCTGCAATTTTTCCAATGCTTAATAGTGCATCCAAAGCCTAACAACTCTTCTTTTAAATGTATTTTGAATTGTTTCGAATTCATTTTTGGTTCTCAAACAATATTTCTTTTAGGTCAGAGTATGCAATATGATAATAACGATGATCATATTTTACAAATTTATCTATATTTTTATATAAAAATAATTCATTGAGTTTATATTTCGTAAAACAACATGTGCGGCATATTGTATATTCTTCCCTAAAGGTTAGACAAAAACAATGTTCTAAAAATTGTACATGTAAATAGTTATAGCTCATATCAGCAATGAAATCTTCTATTTTATCTGAAGAATTTAAATGTTTACAAAATTCTAGTTTGCATCCAAAATCCAATAACTCATTTATTGTTTCTTTTTTTAAAATAGATAATTTTATTTCATCAAATTTTGGCATTACATTTCAAAACTTAATTTTATATTTATTAAAACTCATTTTGCACCATAAGAATATCTCTCAAATCTGGATACTTGATTGTAGAACTAACATTATCATGGTTGTAAAACTTGTCAATATTCTTAATGATAAAACTTAAGTTTTTCAAATTCTTCTTGGAAAATTTACACAAAGGAACCGAATGAATTTCTGTTCCTGGTACGGGTCCAAACACAATTGTTAAGAAATAAATTGAAAAATCAATTTCACCACAATGAACGGATAAAATATTGCCTAACTCATATTCGTTATAATCTATGCTGCAGCCAAGGTTTAATAATTCAGGAACAACATCTGATTTTTTAAACCCATTCTCCATCTATTCTTTCGCCAGCAACAAAAGTTCTTTTAAATCCTTGTACTTAATGACATAAGCATCTTTTTGTTTAATAAACTTATTTATGTTTTTATACACAAACTTCTGATCTCCATAAAATCTACATGACGGCCGACCATGCCAATCGTTCATAAAATCTAAATAAAAAATACCATAATCAAAAACCACTTCCAAATCTTTCAGCGAAAATATTGACCACTCCTTAGGGTCACAGGAAGTATTTCCAAACTTACAACCAAGACTTAATAGTTCCTCCATTTTTTGTTCCCGATATATCGTAAATAAAGATCGATTATCTTCCATTGGATAGAATTTCTTTTAAATCAGAATATTTAATGATATAATTTTCATTATCTTTCAAGAATTTATCTATATTTTTTATTATAAACTTTAAATTATCTTTATTGGCCACAAATGTACACCATACACTAGGTGCATAGTATAGTTCATACAGGCTTATAGAAAAATTATATTCTAAAAATATTATTTCAAAACGATAACCATCGTGTACATCAGAAACATTGAAACCAAAACTCAACAGTTCTTCAACAAGTTCAGTTTCAAGTTTTAGTTTCCATAACTCATCCGACATTAAACAAAATCTCTTTCAAGTCAGAATATTCAATAAAGTATAAATCTTTTTTTTCATTATGAAACATATTTATGTTTTTATAAAAAAACTTTTTGTCTTTTAATTGTTCTGCAAAAAATATGCATCTGTTTGATCTTGTATCAAAAAATTTTACTTGAACAAAGAATTGATAATCTTTAAATTCAAATCGTAAATCAAACAACTCCCCTGAAACATAGCCGCTATCTAAAGATATTTGTTTGCATCCAAAGCTTAATAGTTCTTTTCTTATTATTTCAGATTCAACGAAATAATCTGTAAACGAAACTGTTTCCTGTTCGTTATTTGACATTAAACAAAATCGCTTTCAAGTCAGAATATTTAATAATGTAACAAGCTTCTTTTTTTACAAACTTATCAACATTCTTATAGATAAGCTCCCTATTCTTATCTGAAAATCTACAGCCTGCGTCACAAAAGAATTCATTACTAACATCTATTTCAAATTTGTATTTTCCATATACAACTTTCAAATCTTCTGCGCCAAACACAAAATGATGTTTTAAAATTTCATCTAAATTTTCAATTATACAGTTAAAACTCAATAATTCAGAGATAATATTTTCTCTAAATTGAATAAAATTTGATTCAACTTCTTCCTGATAATCATATTTTTGTGCAAGATGTAAATCTTCTTCCTTATCCTTCATGTAGGGATCCATTCTGTTGGAATAGATTTTCTATTTCTTAATATTTCAACCAAATCAGAAAAGTCTATAAGATAATGATTACCAAATACCTGAAATTTATCAGCGTTCTTAATTATAAATTCTTTTTCCGCCCAAGAAAACGCACAATCAAATTTATAAGAAGAAGATTTTGCATATTCGGAAAGGTCATCTTCAATAATTACAAATTTTACTCCCTTTACAGATATTGTGTAGCCATAACCAAGTACTCCGCATTTATTTTCAATAATATTATACCATTTACCATTTTTGATAGTAAATGAACTTCCGAAAGCCCACTGCAATGTATCAAAGGCTTCTTTTTCTTTTTTAGATATCCAATGCATCTTTTAGTTCGTCTTGTGGAAAGTAAGTATGTAATTATCTTTATATTCACTAAACAAAATCTCTTTTAGATCAGAATAAGATATGTAGAAGTCATTATTATATGGGCCATGAAACTTATCTATATTTTTTATTATAAACTTTAGATTTCTGTTCCAACCCATAAACCTACATCCATATACTGAATGATTCAAGGGATTTATAGCTGCAATATCTAAAGTAAATGAATATGGCTCAAATCTTACATGGAAATGATTTGTCCATTCATCCCCGATAACTGCTTGACGATCGGGTATTGAGCAACCAAACATCTCTAATTCATTTACAAGGTTTTTTCTAAATTCTAATTCTTTAGCAAGCATTAAAATCTTTTTGTTTAAATATTTTTATTAAATCAGGAATAGATACAAAATAAGAATTTTTAAGTTCATCAAATTCGGAATCAGATTGTCTAAATTTATCTGCATTTTTTATTATGAATTTTAAATAATCTTTTTCTTTAAAATAATAAACTCCCGAATGACTATCAAAAATAAATTGATAATTGTAAAGCTCCAATTCATGAATCAAAATACTAAAAGTGCCTTTTCTATGGTCGAAATAACGTATGTAATATGATTTTTTTATATTAAGAGCATTTCCAAAAGCAGTATCCAAATCATTTAGATATATCATTTGAACAAAATCTCTTTTAAATCAGAATACTTAATATTATACCCTTCTTCATTTTTTGTAAACTTATCGACATTCTTTACGATTAATTTTAAATTATCTTTTTCATCAAAAAATCGACAATCAGACTGATCAATGCTTAGGTTTTTTAAATAGACGCTGTAAATGTTTATTATAAAATTGTAGTTAGCAAAGTTTACTTCTAAATCATGCCAAAAAAATCTTTCTGAATTTTCACGATAAGATACTTCACAATCAAACAAAAGTAATTCTTTAGTAATAAATTCTTTGTATAATTTAAACCCAACTGCCTGATTGTGTTGAATTTTATATTTCATTAAAATTTCGAGACATCATATTATTTCTAAATTTACTTCACAATTTTCACCCATACCCAATAAAGATAAGAGATCGGGATAATCTATACACACAATACTCTCTTTGTCTTTGTCATTTTTAAATTTATCTATGTTCTTAATTATAAAATTTAGGTTATTTAAATGGGATTTGTAAAAATAACAAGGTTGGTGCTCTGCCATTATATCATCCGAATAAAACAGCATATAAAAACAAAGATCATCTGATCTTATTTCGAAATATTTATTTTCCTCCCGAATAGTCCATTTTGGACTTATAAATTTGCATGAAACATCCTGCCTCATAAGATCTCTGTATTCGCCAACCAAAGCTTGGTGCGCCTCTATCATATCATTCATACAATCTCCATCAAATCAATTTCGCTTTAAATCTTACCAAAACCCTCATAAATCAAAATTTCCCGCAAATCAGGATAGTTTATACATAAACGAATCATTCCAAAATTATCATATCTCACTAAGAATTTATCTATATGTTTAAATACAAATGTCGGAATTTTTTGACTAAACATACATTCGGGATAATCCGAACCTCTACCATAAATCTCTAGCCAATAATCCCATACAAAATAAAAATCCTTAAAAGTTATTAAGAATTGATGCCCACTGTTATATTCAAAATCTTCATATTTGCACACAATGCAATCAGGAAAATCTTTATGAATCATATTCCTTATTACATCTGTAAAATCATCCAATTCATTTTCTTCGCTGTTTGTTTTCGAAAAATCTTCTGTTTTATTTTGTATCAAATAATATTTCCATAAAATCAGTATAGCTTATAAAATAACAATCATATTTTAATTCAAATCGATCTATGTTCTTGTATAAATATTTCTTATTTTTAAGGTAATCGGATAAAATCATACATTCAGGATATTTGCTTTTGTCATCTGGCATATTCATCAAATCAATAATAAAACTCATATCCATATATTTTACTTCTAATTCGTATTCTTCTAAGTATTCAAAATAAACGCCAGAAGGTTCTATTATCTCACAGCCAAAATTTATAAGCTCTAATATAATTTCATCTTTTACTTTAGAAAGTTCAAAACTAATTTTTGCAGAATTATTTGCTATCAAGTAAAATCTCTCTTAGATCATGATATGATAAGGCATAAAGATCATTATCAATCTTGTAGAACTTATCAATGTTTTTAATTACAAAACTTAAACTTTTAGGACTCTCTGGCCAGTCTGTATTAAAAAAACAAATTATTTCATTAAATAATAAATCATATTCTTTTGGAATTCTAACCCAAAAGTATAAGTGTCCAATGTTTGCTTGAATAACTGTACCTGAATCATCAATATTACAGCCGATGGCTAATAATTCTGAAATTATTTCTTGATCCATTTAGTCAACCTTACACAACAAAACCTCTTTTAAGTCAGCATACTTTATGATATAAAATTCATCATATACAAAATTACCATTTATCATATGATACGTTCTTTCTGATTTTGAAAACTTATCTATATTCTTATAAGCAAACTTCACGTTTTTATCATCTCCAGAAGAAAACATACAACCAGGATGATTGAACGCTTCGTTTCCTGCATTTATAAAGAAATTATAATTTTTATATTTTACGGTAAATAGATTACTAAACTGTGTAACTTCACACCCGAAACTTATTAATTCCCTTTTCATTGCATCTTCGAAATCGCCCATGGTTCTATAAGGCATTTTTGTCAAGTAAAATTT
>SXGR01171080.1_pt1 | contig 69091 bp, 51 predicted proteins | sample 3174711 | NCBI WGS metagenome assembly SXGR01 (sample SAMN11356860, study PRJNA531348) | freshwater metagenome | isolation source: freshwater sample F1-60 | place: China: Fuxian Lake, Yuxi | collected 2017-12-25 | reverse complement strand
GGTAATATTAATTGAAACAGTCGCAGCTGCTGATGTTGCCGAACCATCGTTAACTGTAAAAGTAAATGAGTCGCTATTAGTTGCATCACTTGTTGGAGTATAAGTTAAATTAGGAGCTGTGCCAGTTAAAGTACCTCTTGTCGGGTTTGTTGCTACTGTATAAGTTAACGATGATCCTTCAACATCGGTACCGGAAAGAGTAATTGCAACAGAACTATTTCCTGTTACATTTGCAGTTTGTGCTGTTGCTACAGGAGAATCATTAACTGCGTTTATTGTAATTGAGAGTGTTGCAGTTGAAGTTGTCATAGATCCATCACTTACAGTAAAATTAAATGAATCACTCCCATTTAAATTTGCAGTTGGTGTGAATGTTAAATTTGGAGCAGTTCCACTTAAAGTACCTTTTGTTGGATTTGTTGCAACTGAATAAGTTAATGCAACTCCTTCGGGGTCACTACCCGTTAAAGTAATATTTTGCGCAACATCTTCGTTTGTACTTACCGATTGTGCTGTAGCAGTTGGAGGCGCTGTGTAAAAACCAAAAGTTTTATTTGATAAAGTATTTGCACTACTAATAGTTGCAGAATATGTTCCATTATTTGTAGGTAAAGTTTGCACCCAACCATTAACGCTCGCGAGTGTTACTGTATAACTCCCATCGTCCAATGAAGAAAAAGTGTAAACTCCACTCGAATTTGTATAAGTAGAATCTGTTCTAACTCCACTAATTTTTACTTTATAATTTTGCAATAAATAATCTGTACCTGAATCGTAAACTGCATTATTATTTACATCTTGAAAAACTGTTCCGGTTATTGAACCGAGTGGAATAACAGAAAATGGAGTTTCCCAAAGTCCTCGGCCATAAGTTGCAGCTCGTAATTTATTTGATGAAACATGAAACTCAAGTTCATTAACAATTACATTTGGCAAATTTGTATTATAAAATTCCCAACTTGTTCCACCATTTGCAGAATAATAAACTCCAACATCAGTTCCAACAACAATTTGATTTCCATTACTTGGATGAATTGCAATTGTATTAACAGGAATTGAAGGAATTCCTGAAGAAACACTCGACCAAGTAGTTCCACCATTTGTAGACATTTGAACTTTTGTACTTCCATATCCCGAAAAAGTTATATAAACTTTATTTGGATCAGTTGGATGAACAGCAATGGAAGTAATTATACTTGCTCCAGAAGTTACTTGCGCCCAACTTGTTCCATTATTCGTAGTTTTATATAGTAAATCTAAATTTGAAGCATAAATTGTATTTGTATCTGATGGGGCTATTGCAATAAAATCGTACAACGCACTTCCAGATAAAGTTCCACCAATAGATGTCCAATTGCCCCCCCTGTTGACCGATTTATAAATTGATGCAGTCCCAATATATAGCGAGTTACTATTTAATGGATTCATTACAAATGGAGTTACCCACCCACCAGAACCAGCACCAGTTGATAAAATAGTAAAACTTGTTCCACCATTTGTAGTTTTATAAAATGTTCCATTTTGGGTAGAAGTATAACCAATATTTTCATCAGTAAAATCGATTATGGTCTCCATGCCATCTCCACCATTAATATGTGTCCAAGTTGAACTTACTATTTTACTTGAGCCATTATCTTGCGCGCCAACAAAAATTCTATTAGCATTTGTTGCAGAATTACCTAATTTATAAAATTGTGAAATTGCAAGTCCTGTGCCATGTAAACTTACCCATGTAGTACCAGAATTTGTAGATTTATAAATACCTCCATCGTTACCATTGAAGATTGTTGTAGAAGTTCCCGGTAAAAAAGCAAATGCATGTTGGTCGGCATGAGAATATGAAATTCCTGTTCCAGTATACCATTCAGAAATTTTTGTCCAATTAACACCACTATCTGTAGATCTGTAATTGTTAACTCCACCGGCATAAACTATTGCAGAATTAATTGGATCAACATCTAGAGTTAAATCATACCAGCCTTGGCCTGTAGTTCCTGTTCCATCCCAAGATAAAATATTAGGTGTAGTTGATTTCTGAGTCCAATTTATGCCATCGTTTGTAGATTTATATAATCCATAAAATCCACTTGAAGAGTTACAAAATAAACTATATACAGTTGAACCAGAAACTGCAATTGCAATTCTTCCAAATCCACCAGAAGGCAAATCGGTAGTTAGTTTTGTAAATGAGTCCCCACTATTTGTTGATTTATAAATGCCACCTGATATATAAGCTGCATACCAAATTGTGGGGTTAACAATATTTACTTCAAGATCACTCTGCAAAAAGACATCACTTAACACTTTGGACCAAGTTGTGCCAGCATTTGAAGTTTTATAAACACCCAAACTTGTAGAAGCTAAAATAATATTTGAATTTGTTGGATGAACCACAATTTTACTAATTGTTGTTGTTTGCGAAGTTGTCCAACTAAGTCCGGTTGTATTCCAAGTATTTCCGCCATTTGTTGATTTCATTACACCCAAACTATAAGTATTGGATGCATCACCATCACCAGTTGCAATATAAATTGTATTTGCATCGTTTGGATCAAAAGCAATTGAAGTAACACCGAGTGAGCCTAAATTATCAGTAACAGTTGTCCAATTAGTTCCACTATCAGTAGATTTCCACAAACCACCTGAAGCTGCTCCTACAAAAATAGTAGATGATGTAGTTGGATGAATTGCAATACAATTAATTCTACCTAACCCGCTATGACCTTGAGAGCCAACATTTGGAACAGTAGCTGGACCTAAAGATGACCAATTAGCACTTATGTTTATTTTTTGTTTTGGAAATTTTTTTATGTGTTCATCCATATTTACTTTTAAAATATCTGGTCTTGGTAAAATACCTGATGGAAAAACTCTTTGTCCCCAAAACCACTCCCAGCGTTTAAAGGGTTTCCAACCTACACCTTTGGTTACAACTTTTCCTTCCCAATATTTATTAAACTCTTCTTGAATTTTATAAAAGTTTCTATTATCTGCAACAGGAATTGCATCCATCCATTGTTGAGAATAAATAGTTGCAGGTATCATAAAAATTAAAAAAATATATAATGCCATTTTATATAAATTCATTTTGTTTAGCAACTTTCCTACTGTTTTCACATTCCAATCAACATAAATATTTGGTTAATTCTATAGTTCTGGATCAAAAAATGAAATTTATTGACATTTGTCAATCTCTCTCTATTTGAAAGTGAAAATACTTGTCTATCCTTTAATAATTAAGGAACGAATTCTACTTAATGTTTCGATCCTTATTCCTAGGAAGGAAGCGGTGTATTTTAGAGGAACCCGATGAATAAATTTATTTAAATTTATAAATAAATAATTCCATTTATCAATTGCACGCGGCAGTCGGGTAATATAAGCTCGTTCCTCGGCTTGTGAATAATATAGTTGCAATATTTTTCTTACAACTTCATTAAATTCAGGAAATTTTTTAAATACTAAATCTAAATTTACATTATCAAAAACAAGAAGAGTTGATTCTTCTAATGATTGAATATTCTCTTTTGATATTTTATTTGTAAAAAAACTAGAAATTGAAGTAGCTAATTCATTTTCACAAGTAATCCAGGATGTAATTTCCTTGTTACCAATTTTTACAAATCCACGAACAATTCCTTTTTTAATAAGATATACATTGGAACATCTATCCCCAATTTTTAAGATAATAGATCCACCTTTAACTTCTTTAAAATATGAAATCGATGCTAAATGTTGAACAAGTTCTTTGGAAACTGGAAAGAAATTATTTAAAAAATTAGCTATTAACTCGAAACGTAATTCTATTTTTTTCTTCATTTATTTTAATCTAGTAAAATTAATTTCTTTATTTCAGTAAAATTATTAGTAGTTAGTTTATAAAAATAAATTCCACTTGTAAAGTTTTCTGAGGTTAATTTTACGGTATAATATCCTTTTTCTTTTTCTTCATCAACTAAAGTTACAATTTCTTTTCCGAGAAGATTGTATACTTTTAATGATACATGACTGCTAATTAATAAATGATACTGGATTAATGTTTCTGCGTTAAATGGATTTGGATAGTTTTGTAGTAAATAAAATTTTGAAGAAGTCAAATCTCTTTGCTCGTGGATATTTGTTAAGTTTAAATTAAATGCGGATAAAGAATTTAATGCTTCACCAGTAAAAGAAAATGTTGTCAGATGCTCCCATGCCGAACCAATTGGAGAAACTGAAATATATGCCGGTTCCCAATAAAAAAATCCAATTCCTTTTTTATTAGGAGTTTCATTAATTATTTTTCTTAATGAAATAAGAAAGTTTTTTTGTCCCTCCGGAGAGACTGGAATACCAGCAATTAATTTTGTGTAATCAACTCCAACATTTCCATGTCCATCATTTAACCAATTTGTTGTCCAAGGATATGCAGTTTCAACAACAACTATTTCTTTATTATATCGAATTGCTAAATCATTTAGATTATATTTTAATTGTTCAAAAGTTCCATGCCACCAGGGATAAAATGATAGACCGATTATATCAAACTCAACTCCCTGCGATTTTAATTTATCGAAATACCAAATACAAGTTGAGTTGTCTCCACCTTTATCAGTGTGAATCATAATTTTTAGTGGTGAACCATTTGCACCATCTTTTGTGCCACGAATTCCCTCTTTAAGTAATTCACCAAATTGTTTCCATCCTAAATTTACATCGGAAACTCCCCAAGTTTTTCCATCGGGCCATAACATTCCACCAGATATTTCATTTCCAATTTGAACCATTTCTGGTAATACATTTTCTTTTTTCATTGATTCATGAACAAATTTCGTATAAGTGTAAACGCTTTCCTTTAATGCAGTAAAATTTAAATTTGCCCATGCGGCTGGTTTATTTTGTTGTCCGGGATCTGCCCACCAATCGGAATAATGAATGTCCAACAAAATTTTAAATCCTTTTGATTTTATTTTTTTAGCAAATATAATTGTTTCTGCTAATCCAGAATATTTATCTTTTGGTGTGTGCCAAAGTCGCAACCGGACATAATTTACACCGTTGTCTTTAAAAATATCCAAAACATTTTTGATAACACCATTTTGCTTAAAAGTTCCACCGAGATCTTCAATTTGATTATTGAAAGAAATATCTACTCCTCTTATAAAATTATCTTCAGAAGTTTGAGAATATAAATTGAGATTCAAAAAAATAATAATTGATAGGAGTGTAAATTTATTTTTAAAAAAATAAGTGACACAAAAAATATATTGCATTTTAAATATTATTTAATGAGAAAATTATTTCATGGCTAAAGCCAGTTTGCGCAGTGTGTATTAACCCCAGCATAAATGCTGGGTTAATGGAAAAAAATAATACGACTTTAGTCATGATTTATTTTTATTCGTGTCCCGACGAATCGGGATGGTAATTAGTTTTTACCGAGGTTGCTTCACTTCGTTCGCAATGACACTCTTCGATCCTTCGACAAGCTCAGGACTCAGAGTGAGGCAATATATTTGTTTGTAGTTAGTTCTTAAATGTTCGTTGCCTTGCTGAGTTTGTCGAAGCATTTTCTCATCTTTTATAAATTTCTTCTTCCAGTTTTAGTCGCAAAGAAATTCTGTGTGAATTGCCAAGTTGTTCTGCTGCATCAAATTTTGCAAATGAATAATCAACATCAAGTTTTGGTAAATGTAATCCGGCGCCAAGTGTAATATTTCCTAATTCATTATATCCCGCACGAATCGCAACAAGATTTTTATAATCATATTCAATACCTGCATGAATATCTCCACTTAATGAACCGAGATGAACTAACGAAGCATATCGCCGATTTTCAAATTTCATATCAGCATCAATTGCGGTTGTAAGAATTCCATCATAAAGTGGAATAATATAAGCCAATCCACTTTTGAGAGTTGGAATAATTAATTCATTTCTTCCTGTGCTCCATGAAATAAATGTTGAAGTTACATCCTGAAGAATTGCACCAAATCTTAAATTATTAGATGGAATATAAATAGCAGCCAAATCAACTCCGATACCGTTTGCATAAAATTCACCAATGTCGTGTCGGATTAGTTTAATATTTCCACCAAAATATAATTCGTCGTTATATTTTTCAGCATAAGAAAAATAGAGTGCGTAATTGGCTGCATTAAAAAAAGTTATTTTTGAAATATCAGGTCGAACTTCTCCACCATCATTAAATAATCCATCGTTATTTTTGTCGTTCCACGCCAATCGTGTATCGGGAATTCCATCAATTCCTAAACGTATAAATGAAATTCCATAAGTTGCAGAGTTATTTACAACATTATTTATTTTGGTACTATCTTCAATTGCGTTTGAGAGTTTAAAATTTGATGTAGTTGGAAAAACAACCGCGCCGTAATCATAGTTAACAAGTCCAGCAAATTTTTCATCGTGCATCAAACTTATTTCAGGATAATTTAATAATCCCAAAGCTGCCGGATTCCAATATGTTCCTGTTATATCGTTTGCAACTGCAACGTAAGCTCCTCCCATTCCGAGCGCTCTTCCACCAATTCCAATTGATAAAAACTCACCGGCATATTTGCCGATTACTGTTTGAGAAATTGAAATTTGAGAGATAAAAATAAATAGATAAAAAAACTTTTTGAAATTCATTACCACCCTTTTGAACTTCGCAATCCTTGAATGTGACCGACATGTTTATTTCCATGTTCAGCGTAAAGTTTTAAAAAGGAATCAAGTTTAATTTCACCACGTTCGGGGTGAAATGCTGTTCGATCCCAATCAGTATCATTTAACGATGAAAGAAAATTAGTCCATCTTGCATGAAGTCCATCAATAATATTTAAGGAGGCGTCGACAGAATAATTTTTTGCATCTGATAATGTAGCCCAATCTTCCTGATTATAAGTTTTTATTGTGGGATGGTTTTCGGTAATAATAAATTTCATTCGCATATAAGAATGCATATGTGAATCAGCCAAATGATGAACTACTTGACGTGGAGTCCACTTTCCTTCGCCATAAGGAGTGTTGAGTTGATCATCAGTTAATCCATTTACAACTTCACGAAGTTTTTTTGGAAGATTCCTAATTCCTGAAATATATTCTGCTCTTGAATTCATACCGCAAATCTATGGTTAATTTAATCAGCAACAAATCAATCTTCATTTGACCTAATTTTGAAATAACCGACTGCAGTTTCTAATCTGCTTTCTTTACCATCATTTACAGCGAATTTAACTCCTTCATAAATTGCGGCAGAACCATATTCACCTTTTTTATTTATCGCATAAAAGGAAACATTAAATGTTGGACGACCTTCTTTGGTCAAAAGTCGTTTCTCTTTTGTATGAGTTGCAACTCTTTCGCAAGCCACAAGACATGCATTTGTTGGAGACATTCCCCGACGCATACTTTCAACAATTAAAAAGCTACTACAGTCCAAAAGATTTGCTTCGCCACGACCAGTTGAACCTGCGGCGCCAATTTCATTATCAACATATAAACCGGCGCCAATAATTGGCGAGTCGCCAACTCTTCCCGGAATTTTATATGAAAGTCCACTTGTAGTTGTAACTCCAGAAATATTTCCCGCAAGATCCAAACCGAGACAATTTATTGTTCCGTAAGTTTTCATTGCTTCTGTTAAATTTGCACCGATATCTAAATCATCAATTGCATGTGGCGGAAGATAATCATCTTTTTTACTGAGTAACTCTTTCCACTTCACCCATTCTTTTCGAGATTCTTCAGTTAATAAATTTTCTTCTTTGAAGCCATGCATCTTGGCAAATTTTAAAGCACCTTCTCCAACAAGTAAAACATGATCCGTTCTTTCCATTACAAATCTTGCAACTTTTGATGGATTTTTAATATTCTGTAATGATGCAACTGCTCCACCGCGATGTGTTGGTCCGTGCATAACTGAACTATCAAGTTCAACAACTCCATCTTCATTTGGCAAGCCACCATATCCAACCGAATTGTCATTTGGATCATCTTCAACAATATTTACTCCGGCAATTACACCATCAAGTGCGTCGCCTCCTTTAAGAATTATTTCCATTGCTTTAGCAGTTGCCTGTAATCCATTTCCACTTGCAATTGAAATTGGTTTGCCAGGACTTCCAATTGGTAAAGAAAATGATTTTTGTGATATTAATGGTATCAAAGATGCCATTGTTGAAGTTTGAAGAAAAGTCCGTCTTTTCATTTTTTATTCCTTGTTAAGTTAAATTACTATTGATAACTATCTATATTTTACGTAATATTGAAACAAATAAGTATGATAATCAAGTCATTTTTTGCTTTAATGTTAATTTCGTCACTCTCCATTTACGCACAGAATAAATCAATGAATAGTAAATTTTACAGTATCAAAGTGAAGGACATCGAGGGAAGAGAATTTAAGTTGGATGAATTTAAAGGGAAAACTATTTTAGTTGTAAACGTTGCGAGTAAGTGCGGATACACACCTCAATATGATGGTCTTCAAAAATTATTTAATAAATATAAAGAGAGGGATTTTGTTATTCTTGGTTTTCCATCGAATGATTTTTTATGGCAAGAAGCGGGAAGTGATAAAGAGATTATTGAATTTTGTACTTTAAATTATGGAGTAACTTTTCCAATGTTTTCTAAAATTTCAGTTCGTGGAAGTAATCAGCATCCACTTTATACTTTCCTAACAAGTAAAGTAACAAATCCAAATCACAATGGATTTATAACCTGGAATTTTAATAAATTTCTTGTTGATAAAAACGGAAATATTGTAACACGCTTCGGTTCTAAAACCGAGCCACTCAGTAAAGAATTAATTACAGAATTAGAAAAAGTTTTGTAAAAGTACTTTAGGAATGCTGAGATTCCAACCAACGCTCGGCATCAATCGCAGCCATACAACCAGTTCCAGCAGCAGTTACAGCTTGTCTGTAATAAGAATCAGCAACATCTCCAGCAGCAAAAATTCCTTCGATATTAGTTTTGGTTGAACCAAGTTTTACTTTTAAATATCCTTTTTCATCCATATCTAAAATACCTTTAAAAATTTCTGTATTTGGTTTATGTCCGATTGCGAGAAATAATCCATCTCCTTTTACTTCTGAAAATTTATTTGTAACGGTATTTTTTATTTTCAGTCCGGTCATTTTCTTTTTGCCATCTAAAGTTTCTCCTAAAACTTCAATAACTTCAGAATTCCACATGACAGAAACTTTTGGATTTTTAAATAATCGGTCTTGCATAATTTTTGATGCTCTAAATTTATCTCTGCGATGAAGTAAAATTACTTTCGATGCAAACTTGGTTAAAAAATTTGCTTCTTCCATTGCGGAATCACCACCTCCAACTACATAAACAGTTTGATTTTTGAAAAAGAAAGCATCACAAGTTGCACATGCAGAAACTCCGTAACCCATATAATTTGTTTCGCTCGGAATGTCGAGTAACATTGCAGCAGCTCCTGTTGTAACAATAATCGAGTCAGCAGTGTATTGTTCCGATTCAACCCAAATTGTAAATGGCCTTTTTGAAAAATCAACTTTAGTCACATTTTTAAAAATTGATTGCGCGCCGAATCGAAGTGCTTGTTTACGAAATATTTCCATCATCTCCGGTCCCATAATTCCATGTTCAAATCCAGGATAATTTTCTACGTCAGTTGTAATTGTTAGTTGACCACCTGGCTGATAACCTTCAAAAATAAGTGGAGTTAAATTTGCTCGAGCTGTATAAATTGCGGCGGTAAATCCTGCAGGACCGGAACCAATAATAATTACTTTCTCATGTTTGGAATTCATATTTCTATTTTTTCTTTTTGTGATTGCTGATTAGCAATATACTGAGCATTTCTTTTTAATCCTTCCAACTTAGTTCGTTTTATTGGACTTTTATAATATTTTTTTCGGAATTCTTCTTTATCCATTTTAGAAATATTGATTAATGATGGTGATATATTATCTTCTCTCGGAAGAAATTCTTTAACATTACTTTGTTGTTGAAATGAATTCCATGGACAGACGTCCTGACAAATATCGCAACCGTAAATCCAATTTTTAAAATCGAGTTTTGTGTTCTGAAATTCATTTTTATGTTCGATAGTCAAATAAGATATGCATTTATTTGAGTCGACAAGATATGGTTCAACAATTGCATTTGTTGGACAAGCTTCGATGCAGGAATTACAAGTTCCACAAAAATCTTCCATTGGTGTATCGTTATTTAATTTAAGTGATGTTAATATTTCTCCGAGAAATATCCATGATCCAAATTCTTTGGAAATTACATTTGTATGTTTTCCACGCCAACCAATTCCGGATTTCTCAGCGAAATATTTTTCCATAACAGGACCAGTATCGGCATAAATTTTATTTTTGGAATTCGGTTCAATTAACTCAATCTCTCTCTTCAGTTGAGTTAACATTTTCTCCATTATTAAATGATAATCATCTCCCCAAGCGTACCGAGAAATTTTTCCATTTTCGATTGAGTTTGAGTATTGATTATCTGTGTAATAATTTAACGCAACACAGATTACTGATTGAACTTCTGGCAATATTTTTTCCGGAGAAATTTTTTTTTCAATGGAATTTTTCATCCAATTCATTGTAGCATTGAACTTCCTGTTAAACCATTCTGTTAAATTATTTATTTCCTCTCGATCAATTTTGGGATTTGAAATGCCAACTTTTGTAAAACCAATTTCAACTGCTTTAGACTTTATTTGATTGGTAAGATTCATTAAATCTTAATTATTTCATCAACAACTAATCCTTTTTCAGAATCTTTTAAAGTAACAGCTTCTACAAAAGGATCATGTTCGAAAAATAAAATCCATTTTTTTTCCATTGCTTCGGTTAGTAATTGTTTTTTTTCGTCAAGTGTTTGAAGCGGTCTTAAATCATATCCCATAATATATGGAAATGGAATATGCGCGACTGTTGGTACAAGGTCGCAACAATACAAAATTGAATTATTTCCATCGGAAATTAATGGGAGTTGTTGAGAATAAGTATGACCATTGCAAACTTTAACAGAAATATTTTCAAATGGCGTTAATTCAGATTCCAGAAATTTCAGTTGTCCGCCGGAATTTATAATTTCAAAATCATCCTTCATAAAACTTGCTCGATCTCTTTCAGTTGGATTCAATGCTGCAGTCCAATGATTTTTCTGAACATAATAATTTGCATTTTTAAAAGTTGGAATAATTTTACCATTTACAATTTCTGTATTACCGCCGCAATGATCAAAATGTAAATGTGTAAGTAAAACATCAGTTATATCATCTGATGTTAATCCAATTTTTTTTAGAGAATTTTTTAAAGAAAATACAGAATGATCGATTCGATAAATATTTTTTAATTTATCGTTATACTTTTCTCCAAGTCCTGTATCAATTAAAATAATTTTCTTTTCTGAAATTAATAATAAAGCGCGCGAAGCAAGAGTGATGCGATTAAGTTCATCAGGTGGATTAGTTTTTGACCAGAATATTTTTGGAACGACGCCGAACATTGCACCGCCATCCAGAGCAAATCTTCCGGTTTCAACAGAATGAAGAGTATAGTTTCCGATTTTCATATCAGTACAAAATAAAAAACGGTCGGTTCATTCAAAAGAATGATTCCGACCGTTAATTTAATATAATTTATTTATCCTTTACGGAAGCGAGAATTTGCAGCAGATAATTCTGAGAATGGTCTTTCCGGATGAATTTGTTTTGCTCGATCGTAAAGTAATTCTTCAGCTTCAACATGATTTGGATCTGGCACACAACAATCGACTGGACAAACTGCAGCGCACTGCTCCTGATCAAAGTGTCCGACACACTCAGTACATTTTAAAGGGACGATATAATAAAAATCATTTGAGATTGCATCATGCGTTCCGCCTTGAAATTCATATTGAGCAGCACCAACGTAAATTGCTGTGTTTGGACATTCCGGTTCGCAAGCTCCGCAATTGATACATTCTTCTGTGATAAATGTTGCCATAAAAAACTCCTTAATTCACTGTTTCTAAAATTATTTTGTATAAACCTACTACAATATGTGAGGAAAATTCTATCTACACAAATAAAATATTAACAATTAGAAACTATATATTTACAAATATTCTTTCGATAAAATATTTCCCTGATTGTCAAATTCGTACTGTAAAGGAACGCCAGTTGGGATATTTAATTCCAAAACTTCTTCATTGGATAAATTATTGAGCTTCATAACTATTGCACGCAATGAATTTCCATGCGCAACTACTAAAATATCATTTCCATTCAGAATTTCGGGAAATATTTCTTTTTCAAAATATGGAAGTGTTCGCGCAGAAGTATCTTTTAAACTTTCACTCATTCCATCGGGATTAAACTCTGTAATATCTTTAGGTGGCGGAATATCAAAACTTCGTCTCCATATTTTAACCTGCGCATCTCCATATTTTTTTGCTGTCTCTGCTTTATTTAGTCCTTGTAATGCTCCGTAATGTCTTTCGTTCAGCGCAACATCAAACTCAATTGGAATTTCCTTTTGATTTACTTTATCCAAAATAATTTCCAAAGTTTTGATTGCTCTAATTAATTTCGAAGTGAATGCTTTTTTAATTTTGTACGATTTTAATTTATCACCGGAATTATTTGCTTCAACAATTCCTTTTTCAGATAGTGGCACATCAATCCAACCGGTAAAACGATTTTCCAAATTCCATTGCGACTCACCATGTCTGACTAAAATTAATTTACTCATTTTAAATATTAAAATATTTAGCTTGAGGATGATGTACAATTATTGCGTCAGTTGATTGTTCTGGCTCGATCATAAATTCTTCTGTTAATTTTACACCAATTCGTTCCGGCTTCAAGAGTTGAAATAATTTCACTTGGTCTTCTAGATTCGGGGAAGCAGGATAACCAAAACTATATCTCGAACCTTGATACTGTTGGCTAAATAGTTTTTTAATTTCTTTAGAATCTAAATTATCGATTTTTAATTCTTCTCTAATTTTTTTATGCCACATTTCAGCTAATGCCTCTGCACATTCAACACTCAATCCGTGAAAGTATAAATAATCTTTGTATCTATTTTCTTTGAATAATGACGCAGAATATTGAGACGCTTCTGAACCCATTGTTACCATGTGAAATGAAACAACATCAATTTTTCCTGACTCTACAGATGCAAAATAATCCGATAAGCATAAATATCGATCTTTATTTTGCCTTGGAAATGTAAATCGAACAGACTCAGTTTTTTTATCTTCATCATAAATTATTAAATCATCTCCACTCGATTGGCATGGAAAATATCCGTAAACAACTTTTGGTGTAAGTAGTTTATTCTTTTTACAAAGTTCTTTTAATGCGTTCAGTTCTGGATAAATAATTTCTTTTAATTCTTTTGAATATACTTCATCACTTAATTTTCCTTTTCTGAATCGCCATTGTCCTTTTATTAATGCAGCTTCATTTATAAAGCTATAAATTTCATCAAGCGAAACATCTTCAACTATTCTTGCCCCAAAAAATGGCGGAGTTGGAATTTTTGTATCTGTACTAATTTCAGAATGATGTTCTATTCTTTCATTAATTTGAAGTGCTATTTTTGCTTCAGCTCCAGTTAAATCATCATCTTCGACTTCAATTGTAATATTTTCTGTAACTATTTTATCTGAATAAAAACTATCAGCCCCTTTTGCTTTTAATTGTTCCATAAATCGGAGTCCATCGAACGCGTCAGTTGCATATACAACTGTCCCTTTATAAATTGAACGAAGATCATTTTCAACATATCGGCGAGTTAAAGCTGCGCCACCAAGTACAACTGGCACTTTAATATTACGCTCATTTAAAAGTTCCAAATTTTCTTTCATCACAAGTGTGGACTTTACAAGTAATCCGCTCATTCCAATTGCGTCTGCATTATTTTCGTGATATGATTTTAAAATCATGTCAATTGGTTGCTTTATTCCAAGATTGTAAACTTTATATCCATTGTTCGTTAAAATAATATCTACAAGATTTTTTCCAATATCATGAACATCTCCTTTTACAGTTGCAAGGACCATCTTTCCTTTATTTGTCGACTTTTCTTTATCCATAAATTGCTCGAGATGCGAAACAGACGTTTTCATAACTTCAGCAGATTGCAGAACAAATGGAAGTTGCATTTCTCCACGACCAAATAAATCTCCCACAACTTTCATTCCATCAAGTAGAATTGTATTTATAATTTCAAGCGCAGAATATTTTTTTAATGCCTCATTTAAATCATCAACTAATCCCTGTTTATTTCCATCAATAATTCTATGTTGCAATTTTTCTTCAATTGTAGAATAAATAATTTTTTCAGCACCTTTAACTTCATCTTTTTTATCAGCATAAAACGCAAGCAGCTCAATTAATGGATCATAAACGCAATTCCCATTTTCAAATTTTCTTTCATCAAAAATTACTTGATTGCAAAGCTCTCTTCCTTTTTCTTCAATTTTATAAAGTGGAATAATTTTTTTAGCATTTACAATAGCTTGAGTTAATCCCGCTTCCATTGCATGATGTAGGAAAACGGAATTCAATGCTGTTCTAATATTTGGATTCAAACCAAAGGAAATATTACTTACACCTAAAATTGTTTGTACTTTTGGGAATTCTTTTTTTATTAATTTAATTGCTTCGATAGTTTCAATCCCAGCTTTTCTGAATTCTTCATCACCACTTCCAAGTGTGAAAGTAAGTGTATCAAAAATTAAATTTTCAGGATTTAAATTATATTTATCAACAGCAAGCGAATAAATTCTGCGAGCAATCGCCAATTTATCATTGGTGGTTTTTGCCATTCCCACTTCATCAATTGTTAAAGCAACTACAGCAGCGCCAAATTTTTTACAAAGTGGTAAAATTTTACTTATTCGTTCTTCACCATCTTCAAGATTAATAGAATTGATAACTGATTTGCCACCATATAATTTTAATGCTGCTTCGATAACAGGGACTTCAGTTGAATCGAACATTAATGGAAGTTGAACATGAGTATTTAATTTGGAAACCAATTTGGTCATATCTTTTACTTCATCTCGACCGACGTAAGCGACGCAAACATCAATTAAATGCGCACCTTCTTTTGCTTCATCCTTTGCCATTTCAACCATTCCGTCAAAATTATTTTCCTGCAATAAATCTCTAAATTTTTTTGAACCATTTGCATTTGTTCTTTCACCAACAATTAATGGTCCGGGAGTTACGACAAGTGGTACTGAAGTATAAATACTTGAGATTGATGAAGCGAATTCATACTCACGATTTTTTGGAGATAAATTTCCAACTTTATCTACTAATTCTTTTAAATGTTCGGGACGAGTTCCGCAGCAACCACCGACAACATTTACACCAAAATCGGTCACAAAATGATGCAACCATTTTACAAAATCTTCTGGTGATAAATGATAATGAGCATGGCCTCCAACATTTTCCGGTAATCCTGCATTTGGGATACAGGAAATTGGAATTGGAGAATTTTTACTCAGATAACGAACATGCTCAGACATTTCTTGCGGACCGGTTGCGCAGTTCATTCCGATCACATCAATTCCATAAGGTTCGAGTGAAGTTAAAACTGAAGCAACTTCAGTTCCCATTAACATTGTTCCCATTGTTTCAATTGTGAATGAAGTAATAATAGGAAGTTTAATTTTTTTATCGGAAAAATATTGTTGAGTTGCAGAGAGACAAGATTTTATCTGAAGAACATCCTGACAAGTTTCAATAATTATTAAATCAACTCCACCTTCAACAAGACCGGCAACTTGTTCGTAATATGAACGAAACATTTCGTCAAAAGAAATATGATCAAGTGAAGGTAATTTTGTTGAAGGGCCAATTGAACCAGCAACAAATCTTGGATGTGCTTTTGTTGAAAATTGATTTGCTATTTTTTTTGCGAGTTGAGCCCCTTTTTTATTTAACTCGAATGCTTTTTTTTCAATTCCATATTCTGATAATACAATTGACGATGATCCAAATGTATTAGTTTCTACAACATCTACACCGGCCTCAAAAAAGTCGGCATGGATTTTTTCGATTGAACTTGGTTTTGTTTCAACCAAATATTCATTACATCCGTTAAAATGTTCTCCGCCAAAATCATCTGCGGAAAGATTTTGGAGTTGAATATTCGTTCCCATTGCACCATCGAAAACGATTATTTTTTCTTTTAATATTTTAAGAAATTCATTCATTTTTTCTATAAACAAAGAACCCCAGCACAATGGCTAGGGTCGAATTTTTTATCGACGCTTTAGCAATTTATTGCTGCTTTTTAGTGGCTGCAAGCTGTCATCAAATCGCCACGTACAAATATAATAAAGGTTTAAGAAGTATAAAACTAAAAACTTATGTCCCTTCAAATATTAATACATATTCCCCTTTTATTTTTTCTTTAGTAAGTTTTTGAAGTAACTCGCCAGTTGTTGTATTAAGAATTAATTCATCTTTCATAGTTAAATTTAAAGCAAGACAAACTCTTCTTTTAGTTCCCCAAGCTTTAACAACATCTTCCATTAGCGAATGAAGTCGATATGGCGTTTCCATTACAATTAATGTGTATCGAATGTTTCGAATTTCATAAAGTTCTTTTTTACGAATTTCTTTTTTTGGTGAAAACCATCCATAATAAAGAAATCGTTCAATATTAAATCCGGAAACTACTAATGCACTTAGAATTGATGATGCTCCGGGAATTGGAACAATTTTTATTCTGTTTTGAATTGCTGACTGAACCAGTTGAAGTCCGGGATCGGAGAATAATGGTGTTCCGCAATCTGAAATTAATGCAACTTTTTTACCTTCAATTAAAACTTGTAATATTTCTAAAGTTGAAGTTTCTTCATTGTGCTCATTTAATTCTTCGATAGGTTTATCAATTTTATTTAAATCCAGAAATTTTTTACCTTCTTTATATTCTTCAACAACAACTAAATCTACATTTTGTAAAGTTGATAATGCACGCGGTGTAAAGTCATGTTGATTCCCAATGGGAATTGAGACTAAATATAAAATGCCCGACATAAATTAATAATTAATTTTCATCCTCATGTTCCAGCAAAGATGCTAATCCATCTTCGTCGCCATGAGATTCTTCCCACTCTTTTAAAAATGATACTAATAATGCAGTAATTGGAATTGCAAATATTAATCCAAAAAATCCAAATAGATATCCAAAAATAAATAATGATAATATTACTAATACAGGATGTAGCCCGATTTGTTTTTTAAATATTTGTGGTGCGATTATAAAGTTTTCGATTGTATGAAGTGTTAATAAAAATGAAAGTGCTAAAATAATTTCTGTAGAAAACGAAGTTGGATTTAGTGAAATTATAATTGAAGTTATTCCAATCATAATTAAAAAACCGACATACGGAATGAAGTACAAAATTGCCGAAGAAACACCTAATACAACTGAATATTGAACTCCAATAAACCAGAAAAATGCTGTAACAAGAAGTCCGTCTAAAATTGCAATTATTGCGGTTCCACGTAAATATTGTGATAATATTTTATCCACTCTTGAATAAATGCTTATTATCAATCCTCGATTTTTTGGCGGAATCATTTTTTTGATTTTATCTTTGAATAATATAAAATCTTTCAAAAGATAAAATATCAAAAGTGGAATGAGAATAATATTTAACAAACTTGTCAGAATTCCAGCAAATCCAGAAACTAAACTTAATGCCCCTTTTAACGAAAGCGAAACAATATCTTCGAGATATAAATTAAATTTTTCTTTTATTAATCTGTTGAATTCTTCGGGGTTTATTCCAATTCCATTTATCAATTGATCATAATTCCCTGAAATTAGAGGATCTGTAAATTGACTCACAACTTTATTCAAACTATTTAATAAAGATTGAAATTGAACAAGTGCAATTGGAGTTATTACAATAATTGAAACCACTATGATAATTAATAAAACCGAAACTGTAACCATTGATGATAGCCATCGAGGAATTCTTTTGAGTTCTAACTTGGTAACAATTGGAGAAAATATATATGCAAAAGCTAATGCAATAAAAAATGGAAATAATGTACTTCCCAATAAATAAACTGTCCACAACAAGATTAAACCAGTGGACAATAATAATATATTTTTTACTACTAAATATTTTCTAAGTGGGTATAATATTACAAGAATGGAGATATAAATTAATATTGGAGAAATAAATTCTTTTAATAACATGAAAAGAAATATAAATAATGCTCCACCAATTACTAAAAAAAATATTTCGAATAGTTGAATTTTAGAATTTCCATTTTCAACTTTAGGTTGTAAAGCAGGATTATTTTTCTTGACTGGTAATTTGTTTTTCAATTTTTTCAAAATTATTCTTAATGAAGATAATTTATAATTACTAAAATAAAACTATCTGCCAGTGTGTCCAAAACCTCCATCATTACGGGCTGTTTGCGATAATGATTCTGAATTATCCCATTCGATTTTTTCAAATGGAGAAATAATTAATTGAGCAATTCGTTCACCTCTGTTGATCGTAAATGGTCTTTTACTATGATTAATTAAAATTACTTTTACTTCTCCACGATAATCCGAATCAATTGTTCCCGGTGAATTGAGAACTGTTATTCCATGTTTTGCTGCAAGTCCGCTTCGAGGGCGAATTTGTCCTTCGTATCCTGATTCTATTTCAATAATTATTCCGGTAGGAACTAAAACTACTTCATGCGGATTTATAACAATTGGTGCATCATTTGCGGAAAGTAAATCCATTCCAGCGCTACCTGTTGTTGCATAAGTTGGAAGAGGTAAATTTTTTCCGTGTGTTAATTGTTGAATTCTGATTTTTTTAGTTTGCATATTTAATTTGGTAGAATATTTAATTGTGGAAAAGAAATATAGTAAGCGATCATCAAAAATAAACTTATTGAAATTGGAGTGATAAAATTATCATCAATTTGTAATTCTGTAGCTTCAATAAATGTCCCAAATAAAACTCCACTTATACAAATATAATATTCAAGTGGAGTATATGTTAGCTTTGGAGTTAAAAAAACTATAATTAAACCGGTTATAAAGAAAGCAAGAGAACCTTCAAATGTTTTATGAACAAATTTTCTTTTTCCAAAATACCGACCAATAAAACTTGCTGAAGTATCACTTATTGAAAGAATACTAAAAGCTAAAATAAATATTTCTCTCGGAATAAAATATATTCCAATTGACGCTGCGAGTAGCGTGTATGATGCACCCGTTAATTTTATTTTTGAATAATTATTTTCATGACTTCGAAGCATCCAACTAAAAAAATAATCACAAAATGTTTTTAAAATATTTATTTTGAATCGTAAATAATCGGTTGCTACAAATATTACAGAAATTGGTATTAATATTGCAATCGCAAATTCACGATTAGTGAAATAATACACAACTGGAATAATAAGTATTCCAACGTGCATTAATTTTCTGCCAATTTCTCCCCTCAGATTCAGTTGTTCTTTTGAATTCAAATAGTCGATTTAATTTTTGGTGCTGAGCGTTTTTTGCCACCATTTTTAGAAACTTCAGGAACTGTAACTTTTGGATTACTTTCAGCAGGCGCATTGTCGGTTAAAACAATTGGAGGTAATATCTCACCTCGAAGAACTTTATTAATTTCTTCGGAGTCTAAAATTTCTCTTTCAAGAAGTACATTTGATAATAGATGAAGTTTATCAACATTTTCTTCAAGAATTTTTTCGGCACGCCTCATACAACTTGAAATTATTTTTTTAACTTCTTCATCAATAATTTTTCCGGTATCTTCACTAAAATTTTTGGAACGGTTAATATCTCTACCTAAAAATATTTCTTCTTCTTTAGTGCCATATGCAAGAGGACCTAATCTTTCACTCATGCCCCATTCGCAAACCATTTTTCTTGCAACTGAAGTTGCTCGTTCAATATCATTTCCTGCACCAGTTGTTTCTTCATTAAAAACAATTTTTTCAGCAGCTCTTCCACCAAAAGCATAAGTTATCATCGTTTCAAGATATTTTTTAGAATAAGTATGCTTCTCATCAATTGGCAAATAAGTTGTAACACCCAATGCTCTTCCGCGTGGAATAATTGTAACTTTATGAACTGGATCAGCTTCGGGCAACATACGTGCAACTAAAACGTGTCCAGATTCATGATAAGCGGTAATTCTTTTTTCACGTTCAGAAATAATTAAAGTTTTTCGCTCCATTCCCATCATAACTTTATCACGCGCATCTTCAAAATGTTTCATTCGAACTTGTGTGTCGTTCAGCCGCGCAGCTAAAAGTGCAGCTTCATTTACAAGATTTGCAAGATCAGCACCTGATAATCCGGGAGAGCCTTTTGCTAAAATTTCTAATTTTACATCATCGGAAAGGGGAATTTTTCTTGTGTGAACTTTTAGAATTCCTTCTCTTCCTCGAACATCTGGTCGGTCAACAACTACTTGTCGATCAAATCTTCCCGGTCTTAACAACGCAGGATCCAAAACATCAGGACGATTTGTTGCTGCAATTAAAATCACACTACTGTTTTGTTCAAAACCATCCATCTCAACAAGAAGATGATTTAAAGTTTGTTCACGGTCATCATGACCTCCGCCCAAACCTGCACCACGATGTCGACCAACTGCATCAATCTCATCTATAAAAATAATACAAGGTGGAGTTTTTTTCGCTTGATCAAATAAATCTCTAACGCGACTTGCTCCAACTCCAACAAACATTTCAACAAAATCGGCACCACTTATTGTATAGAATGGAACACCGGCTTCTCCTGCAACTGCACGTGCTAATAAAGTTTTTCCTGTTCCAGGGGGACCTAATAATAAAACACCTCTTGGAATTTTTCCGCCCAATTTTTGAAACTTTGCAGGTTCTTTTAAATATTCTATAATTTCTTGCAATTCATATTTGGCTTCATCTGCACCGGCTACATCTGCAAAAGTTACTTTAAGAGAATCACCACTCATCATCTTTGCTTTACTTTTTCCAAACGAAAATATTCCTTTTGAACCACCACCTCCCATTTGCATCTTTCTAAAAAATAAAAACCAAATCCCGAGAAGTATTATCCATGGCAGAAAAGAAATTAGTGCATCAAACCAAATACTGTCATCTCGAACAATTGTAAAATCAACATTGTATTCTTTCCATTTTGAAAGTAATTGTTCATCAATTGCTGAATATGGAAGTGTTAAGATAAACTTCTGAATTGGTGTTTTTGTACCAGTTGGTAAATTAATTTCTTGTTGTGCACGTAATTTTCCATGTAAATCGTAATCATTAAGATTTTTTTTCTTTATTACGACTTTTTCAATTTTATTATTGGTTAGCAGTTCCTGATATTGATTAAAAGAAATTTCGTATTCCGTTCCAACTTCACCACGCCAAATATTTAATATTAGAAAAATAGATAATATTAGCGCAACCCAACTCATCACTGCTCTAAAAATCCTTGGCCAATTTGAATTATTAGAATCTTTTGAGGATTGTGGATTTGATTTCTTTAAATCAAATATTTTACGCTTTTCGGTTTTCTTTTTTTCTTCAGGTTTATTTTCTTGTTGTTTATTCTCACTCATATTGATTTATATTTTTATATTTTTCCGTTAGTTTTTAGTTGATATATAGCTCGGAGATTTCTTGCTTTTTGAGCAAAATCTAATCCATATCCGACTACAAATTTATTTGAGATTTTAAATCCTACATAATCTACATCTATGTCATATTTTAATGAATCTGGTTTTAATAATAATGTTGCGATCGAAAATGATTTTGGATTTTGCTGCATCACAAGATTTCTCATATACTTCATCGAAAGTCCAGTATCTACAATATCTTCGACCATAACAATATTTCTATTTCGAACTTCGCAATTTAAATCTTTTAATAAAGTTACCTTTCCGCTTGATATTTTAGAATCACCATAACTAGAAAGTTTTAAAAAGTCAACTTCACAATCAATCGTGATTTGTCGAATAAGATCGGAAAAAAACATAAACGCACCATTAAGCACACAAATAAATATTGGTTCTTTTCCTTTAAACTCTCTATTAATTTTATTTGCAAGCTGTAAAACTCTTTTCTGAATTTTCTTTTCATCCAAATAAAGTTTGAACGTATTTTTATTTAAGATAACAATATCTTTTTTTGATTTATTTTTTGTCATTAAAATATTGAATATTCATCTTTATTGTATTTTTTGTTTTATCAGTAATTTTTACTCTGTCATCCAATCTTAAACCTGCAACCCAAATAATTTTATTATCGCATTCAACAATTGGTATATTAGTTTTCTTTCTCAATGGTATCTTCAGGTTCACAAAATAATCACTTATTTTCTGTTTTCCATGCATTCCGAGAGGATAAAATACATCACCTTTTCTCCAAGATCGAATAATTAAAGGAAAAGTGATTTTCCCGTTATCTGCAAATTGGATATTTTGTCCTTCTTTTAATTTATTTTCAGATGGCTTTTTAGCTTTTTGAATGGATAATTTCCACTCATCTGTAATAATTGACCCTTCTTTAATTAATCGATAACTGAAAATATCCGGGACACTTTTTCTTTCGATAAACAAAAACCCTCTATCTAATTGAGCTTTCCACTTATCATTACACTCAAATGTTGTACCATTTTTACGAGTTAATAAATTTAAAAGTGAATTTATTAAATCATGTGATGGAATTATTTTTAATTCTTCCAATATATTTTTTAAAACAATAGTTTGAATAATATTATCGATCTTCGATAGTTCGTATTTATTGATCGAATAATAATTTGGTTTTTTTATAACAAAGTCGCCAATAAATTCATTAATCTTTTTATTTATAAATAATGATTTCTCGTGCATTAGCGTTGCAGTATTGCTAAGCGTCTCAATAATTTTAGGATTATAATTTTTCCCAATAAGTGGAATTAATTTATGTCTAGTATAATTTCTTTTATATTTAGTTTTTTTATTTGTTGAATCTTCAACCCATTGTAACTTTTTAAGTTTAACATATTTAACAATTTCATTTCTGTTGAAACTTAATAACGGTCTGATAATAGTATTTTCTTTTTGATAGTTAATAAAAGGGATTCCAGATAAACCATCAATTCCACTTCCTCTGAAAAGATTTAATAAAAGTGTTTCAGTATTATCATTCATATTATGCGCAGTTAAAATAATTTCACAATTATACTTTTTAGCTTTTTCATATAAAAACTTATATCTGATATTTCTAGCGACTTCTTGAGTAGATCCCTTTTCGATTCTTTTAATTTTTTTGGTATCAACTACTAAAACATCTACCGGTAAATTATATTTTGATGCAAGTCCTTCTACAAATTTTTGATCTCGAACTGATTCCTTATTACGCAGTGAATGATTGATATGAGCAATTCGTAATTTTAAAGAAAGTTGATCTTTTAATTCGACTAATAAATTTGTAAGAGCAATCGAATCAATCCCTCCGCTTACTGCAATTAAAATCGACTTATTTTCAAATTCGAATTTTTTGCAATAACTCCTAAATTTATTTTCAAACTCAAAAATATATTTATTTCTCATTTATAGATGGGATATAATAGATGTTATTATTTACAATTTGGATTAATTTATTTTTAAGTTTCTTTGGAATACAAATATACGAACTTTTAAGCCTCTGTAAATTAGCCTTATTTTACTGTGTAATCTTTTGAATATTCTTCCATTTTTCCAACCATTGGTAATTTGGAGAGACAGATGGTACAGCCAAAACTCTTCCTCCAAAGCCTAAATTACGCCACGTAACCATATTGTGATTTGTTGTCCGAACATTTTTTAACTTTTCATAGTTTATACTTACAGAATATTGTTTTGCTAATTCAGCAATATATTTTTGAAGTATCTCATTGCAGTTATTTGTTTTTATGTTACTTAATGAGTCGCATAACTGCACTGCAAATTGTTTTGCAAGATCACTCTCAATCCACATTTCAACATCGTGCTGTGCATTTTTTGTAAATTGTATATTATTCCTTCTTCCTTCTTTATATAATAATTCATATTCAATAAATGTTTTAATGTTTGCATTAAAAATATTTTTCAATACGGTAATTTCAACATAAGGGAGAACAATTTGCTGATATTTAATCCCGTCTAAAAATTTTACTAATGAAAGTGAATCTTTCTCAAAATAGATAAATGGCTTATTCAAATCTGAACTTAAATATTTTGCTACTTCTTCAAAATCACTTCCTATAATAAATATTAAATTTTTTGATTTATGCGATAGTGAATCTTCTATTAAAATCGAAAATAGTTTGTCAGTGATTTTATCAAAAAGAATTCTATCTGCTCTACCTTTCTGTTTCTCAAATAATGAGTTCAAGAATTTATCTGTTTCCTTAATTGTTTTTCTACTTTTTAATATTTTATCAACTTCACTTCTTATTTCATTTATATTTTTTTGTGCTGCTTTTTTATTTTGTTGGGTTGCAATGATTTGAAATACAACGTCTCCAAGTTCATCTATTTTTACAATTGGTGTAACTCGATCATGTTCAGATGAATAAACTACATTTTCTATTTCTTCGTCAACATCACCAAAATGGATAACGAGAGTATCGATAATTTCTCCATCCAATTTGTTTCTTAAACTATCTAAATTTAATTTTGAATTTTTAGATTTAGAAATAAACTTTTCTAAATTACTTTTCAACTTAAACTGGAGTACAAATACAACTAAATCTTTTTGATATTTTTTTATTCCATTATTTAATTCAGTTGAATTAATTTTTATTTGTGACTGAACTTTCCGTTTAAACAATTCATCTCTTACAAATAATCTTTCCAACTCAATACTTTTTCTTTTAAAGATTTCACCATTATTGAAACCGATAGAATATGCACCAAAGGAAAGTAATTTTTCAGAAATCATAGAAGCAAGAAATTGCTCTTTTACAATTTCCTGCTTACCTCTATTATCTTTATCCTTTGAAGGTAAAAGTTCAAATCTCTCTAAAAATGCTTCGGAAGAAATTATATGCTTTCCGACTATGGCGAGCGTATCATTAAATTGTGCAGAATTTGAACTCTGAAATATAATTATTAAAAAGAAGAATCTATATTTTATTTCTTTCATCTATTGATTAATTAAGAAGATAAAATAAGGATAAAAATTAAAAAACCTCAAAAGTATTTTATACTCTGAGGCTTTTTAATTAAATAAAGATAAAGCTCTTTACCTCAACATTATCATTTTCTTGTTACTTGTAAACTTACCTGCTCTGATTTTATATATGTAAACACAAGTTGCAACCTTATTTCCCAATTCATTTGTTCCATCCCAAACAACTTTTTTAAATTCAGCTTTTTCAAAACCATTAACAAGTGTTTTTACTTCCTGCCCAAGTATTGAATAAATCGTTATCGTTGTTGATGCATCTTGTGGTAAATGCAATTCCACTATAAAACAATAAATTTCGCTAAAAACCCAGTTTGCTTTAATAACTGTATTTTAGATTATTGTAAATTTATTAATTAGAAAGGGGTTAAAAACTAGTAGCGGGAGGCGGATTTGAACCGCCGGCCTGCGGATTATGATTCCGACGCTCTAACCAGCTGAGCTACCCCGCCAAAAGTTTACAAATATACAAATATTTCGTAAATCGTTAAATGCTAAATAGCAAAATATTGGTTCTTTGCACTTTACCAAAACAACTTCCAACTGGACCGGGAATTGTTGCTTTGAATATTTTGAATATTCTTCGTGCTAATTTCCCTTCTATACAATGTTTAGAATATTTCTCAAATGGTAATGTCTATTCTCGTCGGATTAAATTATTTGGTTCTGCTAAAAATAAACATTCAATTCAACTTGGAATATTTCCATTTATTTGGAAGTTGTTAATTTACAGGCCAAAGTTGATTCATATTCTAACATTTGAACGAGTTTGGATATTTGTAATTTTTTATAAATTATTTTTTAAATGTAAACTTATTTTTACTGTTCATGGATGCGTAATTCACGAGCATACAAACTATCGGTTTAATATTCCAACTTTTTTATTTATTAAAGATAAATTTTGCGAATGGTTATATTTTAGTTTTGCTGATAAACTACATTTTGTCTCTCAAAATGTTTACAATATTTCAACGACTTATTATAAAATCAATAATAGTAAAATTATAATAATCCCAAACCCAATTGAAAACAGAATTCCCAATAAACTAAAACCAAGAAATGGAAATAATATTGTTTTCGCCGGGAATCCATTTCGTGTTGAAAAAGGATTATCATATTTATTAGCTTCACTTCAAAATATTAAAACTCCTGTAAATGTATTTATTATTGGCTCAACTGAAAGTAAATTTAATGTAAATAAAAATGTTTCTCTTTTTTACATACCAACAATGAAACATGAACAATTTTTAAAATTTATTTCCGATAAAGATATTTTTGTTTCTCCTTCACTAGCCGATACTTTTGGATTGATAATACCTGAAGCGTTAAATTTAAATTTGCATATAATTGCAACTTCCAATTGTGGCGCAATAGAATTTATAAAGAATCCTAATTTACATATTATAGAATTTGGAGATGTTTTAAACTTAACCGAACTTCTGATTAAACTAATTAAGCAAAAACCAGTTATGTTTAGAAGTACGTTTGTTAAATACAATAATAATATTTTTGATAAATTAATCGAACTTTATAATTCACAACTAATTATTAAATGAGAATAATTTTGCTGGCTGATAGTATTGAAGTTTGCAATGGAGCAGCAAAACATATTTTGTTACTTGCAAAGTATTTACAAAAACGAGGTCACACTGTTTTACTTTTAACAAGTTCTAAAGAAAATATTCCACTCGCTTTTGAGTTACAAATAATTGAGTGCAGATTCCTATCTCATAGAAAAAGATCTATTCTAAACTTTATTCGAGGAATATTTTTTATAAATAAAACTATTCGTCACTTTAAACCGGATATTATACATGCACACCATTTTTACTGCGCCAATCAAGCAAAATTTGTAACTAACAAAAGGAATCTAATTTTAACTCTTCATGGTATTATTCCAAAAGTTGGATATCTCCCACATTTAGTCGGTATTAATATTATTGCTGGAACATTTGCTATTAAAAAATATATTATACAAATCAGCAATAACTATTCAAATCTTAATTTAGCTTCAATTCCATTTGCAGCATCCTTTGATAATTTATTTCTAAACTCTGAAAAGAAATCGAATAAGAAATTACCCATAATAAATAATCTAAACGAAATAATAATTGGATTTATTGGTCGACTTGTTGAAGAAAAAGGAATTAATATATTTTTAGAAACTCTGGCTAAATTAAATACTAAATTAAAAATAAAAGTTTTAATTGTTGGCGAGGGAATACTTTCATCTACAATTCTAAAAATAATTAATAAAATTAAAGTTACACATATTAAAACTGTAACTTCAATTAAACCCATTTATAATTTGATCGATATTTTAATTATTCCATCTTTGGGAATGGAAGGTTTGCCATTAGTTTTATTGGAAGCTGGTTTATTAAAAAAATGCGTTATTGCAAGTAATGTTGATGGATTGTCAGATGTAATTATTCATAATCAAAATGGAATATTAATTCCTCCAGGAAATTCAGACGAATTAACAAAATGGATTAATGAATTAATAATTTCAAAATCTAAACGAATACAACTCGGGAATAATTTATATAAAACTGTTCGGCAGAATAATAATTTAAAAAAAATGATTGACCAAACAGAACAACTATATTTTAAATTGTCCAGTTATGGATAAAGAGCCAAACAATATTCTGTTTGTTGTAGATAATCTACTTCCTGGTGGAACAACAAAACATATTTTAAATTTACATTCTGAACTTTCCAAAAAGAATAAAAATATTTATATCGCTGCATTTAATTCTAATTCTATTTTGATCGATAAAAATAAGCTTATTCAAATTCCTTTATTCAATTCAAATGGTAAAAAATCTTTATTGGGATTTTTATGGAGTATTATTATTCTTGTTAAGTTTATTAAAAATCAAAAAATTGAAATTATACATTCTCATAAACGATACAGCGATCTGCTGTCAAGGATTGCTTCCAGAATAACTTTCATTCCACATTTATCAACTTGTCATGGTATTTTTAATAAACAATCTTTCCTTTCTCCTTTTGGTGATTTTACAATAGCAATAGGAAGCAGTTCTTCGAAAATCTTGCAGAATGTATTTCATAAAAAAAGAGATAAAATAGAGATTATTAAAAATATATTATTTGATGATGAAAATATTATTATTAGTAAGCGAAAATTAAAATTAACAAGCAGCAATAATTTTTGTTGGATTGGATATTCTTCTCCCGATAAAAACTTGGAATTACTTTTCCAATCTTTAAATTATTTAGTTGAAAATTTCAAAATTAGCAATTTTACCTGTTATTTAAAGGTTTTATATACCGATATTGAGTTTGTTCAGAAACAAATTGCGAAGCTCAAACTAATTAAATATATAAATTTAGTTAACGACGATACTTTCTCATTGGAATTATTTAATTCTGTTTCATTTGGAATACTGACATCAAAATCCGAAGGGGGCTCGCCGCCATATGTAATTCTTGAAGCTGCAAAATTTAAGAAACCATATATCTCAACTAACATTAATGATATCCCGGAATTTATTGTTCATAATAAAAACGGATTGCTGACTTCTTTAAATCACATTGAATTAGCTGAAAATATTAAGTTGTTACTCGATAATACTAATTTATCAAAAAAACTTGGTATTGAAGCATTTAAAACTTTTACTAAACATCAAAAAAATAATTTAATGATTGAGGAAACTTTAAAAGTTTATAATAGAATTATTAATGCCAAATAAATCAAAAACTTTTGTTATTCTCGGAGCATCTTCGTGGAAATATTATTTTAACCGTGGTGGATATTTTGCGATTGAATTAGCAAAAAAAGGATATAAAGTTTTTTTTATCGAAGAAATGCCATCTGTCGCTTCTCGGTTAAAATATCTATTTAATAATCCATTTAGAAATATTGAAACGGTTTCCCATCCAAATTTGATAATACTAACTCCACCAATTTGTTTTACTTTTTTCAGATCAAGTTACCTTCCAATAATCGATCGATTTCAACTTAAATTATGGATGGAGAAAATAATTTTAAAGTATAATCTTGATAACTCGATATTACTCTATACTTTTCCTTATTGGCGATTTTTGGGAATTATAAAAAGTTTATTTAATGCCGAATGTACAATCTTCGATATCGCCGATGATGTAGAAATGTTTTCCAGAAATAAACTTGCTTTAAGAAGAATGGAACTCGCAACTGATATTCTCAGAAATGAATCTGATATTATTTTGTATTCGAGCAATGCAATGGAAAAGAAATATTCATTAACTCAAACAAACTGTAATTTTATTAGTAATGGCGTTTCGGATAAATATTTTGAAGAGGAGCCTGTTTTTTTAAATAATAAGAATAACATTAAAGATAAAATAAAGATCGGGTTTATTGGTAATTTTGATAATCGAACTTTAGATATTCAATTAATTCATACACTTTCTAATATTAATAATTTTAAAATTGAAATCTGCGGTGCAGTAAATATGAATCAACAAAAATTACTTTCGAATTGTACTTTTCACGGTTTTTTAGATTTAAAAGAAGTAATTTTATTTTTAATAAGCTGCGATGTTTGTATAATACCTTTTAAAATTAATAATCTCACTTCAGTAATTAACCCATTAAAATTATACGAATATCTGAGTTTGGGAAAACCTGTAGTTGCAATGCGAACTGACGATTTAGAGTTTTATTCAACTCTTGTTTATCTTGCTAATTCAGAAAGTGAATTTATAAAAATGATTAATAAAGCGATAAATGAAGATTGCCCTGAATTACAATTAAAAAGAATTCAATTCGCCAAAAAAAATTTATGGAGCGATAAAGTTAATGAGATTGAAAAACTAATCGGTTTAAAAATAAATGATTGAAGCTATACAAAAAGCTAATTTAACAAATAGCACTGAAGTTTTAGAAATAGTTAAACTTGCCTTTAAAAATAAAGAGAGAGTTAAAATTTGCTATTTGAATTTTCACCATTTAATCAATTCCAAATGGGATAAAATTTTAAAACCGATTTTTTTAGACAAAAAATATATTTTGGCAGATGGAGTTGGAATTACATTTGCAAAAAAAATATTAACCAATAAACATAATTCTAAAATAGTAGAACCGGGAACAGATATTTATTATTCAATTTTAAAATTTGCAGAATTAAATAAATTGAAAGTCTTCTTCCTTGGTGGCAATGAAGAGTTGATTCATAAATTATCTTTTATAGTGCATAATAAATTTCCTGAATTAATAAATTTGAATTTTGAGCATGGTTATTTAAAATATGATGATCGTCATGTTCTCTATAAAATAAATAATAGTTCCTCCGATATATTATTTATTGGAATGGGTGTTCCTGCTCAGGAAGAATGGCTTTCTCAGAACGAAAAGAAATTGAATGTCCCGATAATAATTACCTGCGGTGGATTTTTAAAATTTCTTTCAGGCATTACTCCGCGTGCTCCTTTGTGGATGAGAAATATTGGATTCGAATGGCTTCATCGAATGATATTCGATTTTCGTCATCTTTGGAAAAGATACTTTTTCGGAATTCCGAAGTTTCTTTTTTTAATTGCAAAATGTTATTTCCGGAAAAATAATTGATGTTAAGATTCAAAAACATTTGTTTCTTAATTTTCTTTTTTACTCTATTTATTACTGATGTTTTTGCAATCCAAAATAAATTTGACGATAAAAGTAAAATACATTTTACTTCCCCAAATGAAGTTATTGTTGAACAGGAATTCAATATTTCTAATTTAGTTAATCAGCTTAATAGTAATACAAATAAACTCTTTTATTTTTCAATCGCACCAAACCAAATAATCCAAACACAAATAATTGAACATCGTAATTTCCTAACTATTCCAATATTTAAAAATGGTTTATTACCTGTTTATGAAGATTCTATTTGGAATATTGAATTACAAAATATTTCGCAACTCAAATTAAAAGTTAACGGATACATTTGGTGGCACGGATATTATTTAGCAGTTATAGAATTGTCATCACCATATAAATTAGAATACCTAAAATTTAAGATTTCAATAAACTCCACAAATCAAGCCAGCAAATATATACAACAAAATAAAATTAAACTTTCAAAAGATGAGAAAAACATTATACTCAATCACGAAAATGCAATTCCATATTTAATTCAAGAGAAAGAGAATCCTTGGTTTTATTCGCAGCATCCATATTTTAAAATTGGAATTGCTCAAGATGGTGTTTATCAAATTACACCTGCACAACTAAAATCATATTCTAATTTTCCTACAAATGTAAAGCCAAAAACATTTCAACTTTTTAATAATGGAATTGAAATTCCCTTTTTCGTAAAAGGAGAAGAAGATGGAAAATTCGATTCAACTGATTATATCGAATTCCCCGCACAAAAAAATTATACAAACCGACATAGAATAATTAATCATTCTGAACCATACAACGAATATTTAAACCGATATAGCGACACAACTTGGTATTGGTTGACTTGGGGAAAAATGGATGGGAAAAGATTAGAAACAAATTCTGCAAACTTATTAAGTTCCGATACTTTATTTTCTTACACCGAAGTAATCCACATTGAGGAAAATAATTATATCCAAATTATGGGTGATATAGTTTCTATGCAAATACATAATTGGTCATCGAGAAAATTACCTATTTGGAGTTATTTATCTGTGAATCAAACTCTCACACAAAACTTTTCAATTTCAAATTTGACAAACGCAAATGAAAGTATAAATATTTTTGCTAAAGTTGGAAGTTTCGGAGCAGAAGCAGTTTCTCCGGCACACAAGCTGACTTTAACAATGGATAATTTCTCTGTTAACGATACATTGAAATTGCAAAGATATGATATTGGAATTTTATCAAAATCAATTTCATCACAAAATATATCTGATGGAAGTCACAGCCTTAAACTTACATCACATTCAACAGAATCGAAAATAGTTAATGATGTAAGTTACGATTGGTTTGAAATTGAATATCCCCGACAATTAAAAGTTACAGGTGACTCATTGATTTTTGGATTTAGAAGTTTAAACCTATCAAAAGTGAGAAGAGTTATCATATCCGAATTGCCGGATACTAATTTTGTTATTTATCGACACTCCACTTCTTTAAAAAAAATAAGTAACATTAATTTTATTCCACAAAATACAAATTGGAAAATTACTTTTACTGATACAATTTCATCTGATTCAAAATATTTTTTATGGAAAAAAGAAAAACTGCTTACTCCACTTATTCAATTCAAACAAGCATTTGCAGATTTAATTTTGGATAAAAAGCAGACGGATTATATAATTATAACTCATAAAACTTTTAAACCTGAAGTTGAGTTATATAAAAATTTTCTTACATCAGAAAAAAAATATTCTACAAGATTAATTGATGTTGATGATATTTACGATGAATTTTCTTTTGGCGTTCCCGATCCTGAATCAATTAAAAAATATTTGCAAACGAGTTCCGCATGGACTCTTCCTGCTCCGAAATTTCTTTTTCTTGTTGGAGATGCATCTTACGATTATAAATTTGTTTACAAAAATAAAAATGCAATTAATTTTGTTCCTTCAATTGGATTTCCAGTAAGCGATGTTGCGTTCACAATTTGGGATTCAATTTCTTTTCTTCCACAATTAGCAGTTGGAAGATTGCCTGTAAATAATCCAGGCGAAGTTACTCAATATCTTCAAATGAGAAGTAATTACGATAAGTTGCCAAATTCTGAATGGAACAAAAGAGCAATATTTTTTAGTAGTGGCGATCCTAAAAGTGGAGGACAGTTGGATCTTTTTCGAAGTGTGAATAACGAAATTATTGATAAACATTTTTCGGCTAATCCAATTAAGGGAAATGGAATTCATTTTTATAAGACAACAAATCCATATTCTGATTTGGGGCCGTATAGTGGCGAATTTATTAAAGAACAAATTGGAAAAGGTGGAACGTTTATTTCGTACATCGGGCATAGTGGTACGCAAACTTGGGATAATGGAATTGGCGATCCTGTTCAATTATTAAATTCGGTCAACCGATTTTCGTTGATGACAGATTTTGGTTGTTCAACTGGAAAATTTGCTGAACCACAAGTAAAATCATTCAGCGAACTTTTTTTATTTGGGAATTCGCCAAGTGCAATTGCTTATGTAGGAAATTCTGCACTTGGATTTGTAAGTCTCGCAACAACTTATCCTCAATTATTTTACAGAACTTTATTGCAAGATTCTTTTCAAACAATTGGTCAATCGCACAATGCAAGTAAAAATAAATATTTAAGTCAATATGGTGCCGGAACAATTTCTCGGATTTTACTTTATTCAAATACACTTGTTGGTGATCCATCGGTTGAACTTGCGATTCCACGTAAACCAAATTTTTTAATTGAAAATAAATCGATAATAATTCCCTCTTCTCAAATTGATGATCTTTCGGATAGTGTTAAAATTAAAATTGCAATAAATAATTTTGGGACTGCAACCAACGATTCAGTTTTAATCAGCTTTCAACAAAAATATAAAAATACATTAATCCGAACACTCAAATCAAAAATAAAAGCTCCAACTTTTAGTGATACAATATCGATTTATATTTTGACAAAAAAATTAGCTGGCGAACATTCGTTAATTATTAATCTTGATGAGGATAATAAAATAAATGAAATCTCTGAAAATGATAATTCAATTACTTATAATTTTTCTGTGATTACTTCCGATTTTTTAATTGTTCAGCCAACAGCTAATAATGTTGGTTTTATGAATGAAATTATTTTTCTAAATCCACTTCGAGATTCTTTAAAATCCGTTGAACTACAATTATCAACGAACTCCTTATTTACAAATCCAATTAATTTATCACCCTTTCAAAGTTCAGCAACAACAAAAGTTTCAACTTCTTCATTAACAAAAAATATTCGCTATTGGTGGAGAATCAGAGAAATAGGAAAAGATTGGACGATTGGTACTTTTTTTCTCGGAAGTGAATCTCAAACAATAATTGGATGTGCTGATTCTTTAGAATTCACTACAGGAAATTTAAAAGGTATTTCTGTTTCATCTGCTGGATTATCTACGGAAACAAAATTATTTTTATTAAAAGCTATTTCTGCTGGAAACATAGATGGAAGTTATGGAGTTGTAGAAATAAATGGTAAAAATATTATTCAAAATTCATATTTCCGTGGATTCACTTTAGTTACTTTGGACACTTTAACATTTCAACCAATTGTGCAAAAAATTTTTGATACTTATGATAATTCTTCCGATTCAGATTCGCTAGTAGCTTTTATAAATAGAATTGAAGCTGGCACTTTGACAATCGCAATTGTTTCTGACGAAGCTACGCGCAAATTATCTGTTGGTGCTAGAAATGCATTAAAATTAATTGGTGCTTCAAAAATTGACCAATTAGGATTTCTTGATTCTTATGCATTAATTGGCAAAAAAGGAATTCTCGAAGGAACTGCTCTTGAGAAATTAGTTAAATCTGGAAATGGGAAATCTATTTTAGAAGCAAGTTATAATGTCAAAGGGAAATCTGGTTCATTTACTTCACCTATATTTTCTAATTTGAAAAAAGTCGATAGTTTAATTTTTCAAATTACTAAACAAACAGGATCGAAAATTATTTCCAGAGTTTTGGGACAATCTTCTCTAAATACAATTTCACAGCAGCTTAATTTTAGTGATTCCAAAATTGATACTTTAATAATTGATTCATTAAACTCAGCGATTAATATTTCAAAAATTGACTGCTCAAAATATGAAGGTTTATTTTTTGATTTTGAATTAATATCAAATAATAATTTAATTTCACCAACAATACATTCGTGGAAAGTTGGAACAACTCATTTAAGCGATATTACTTTAACATCTTCCGGAATTAAATTAAATAAAAAAATTATTCCTGAAGGTGAAATTGCAATAATTGAAGCAACATTCAATCAACTTGGCGAGGCCACTTCTGATTCAATGAAGGTTTTTCTTTTAACAAACGATCTTGGGAATGAAAGAATTCTGACTACAATAAATGTTCCTCCAATAAAAAAAGATTCGAGCTATAAATTCACATATAATTACGATTCAAACAAACGGAGAGGTTCGCATCTATTAAAGTTTCAAATCGATCCCGAAAATAAAGTTCGAGAATTATTTGAGTCAAATAATATTATTACTTCCGCTTATTCGGTTATAGCAGATACTATTAAACCACTTGTTGATATTACTTTTGATGGTGAAAAAATAATTACTGGAGATTTTGTTTCCTCAACTCCAACTATTGTTATTAAACTTTTTGATAATAATTCGTCTGTAATTTCGATGAAGGACACTTCACTTTGTTTAGTTTATCTTGATTTAAAGAAAATAAATTATGATGGTGATATTTTAAAATTTATTCCACAAAATAATATTGCGAAAGCTGAAGTTATCTGGAAACCAAAGTTAACTACTGGCGAACATTTTTTTGATTTTATTTCTACTGACGCAGTCGGTAATAAATCTGATACTGTTACTTATAAATTAACTGTTGCCGAAAACTCCACCATTATTAATTGTTATGCAATTCCAAATCCATTTCAAAATTATACTTCATTTACTTTTCAATTTGCAACACCTTCAATAAGTGATGATCTTTCGATACTTATTTATACAATTGCTGGAAGATTAATTCAAAAAATTGAAATTCCTTCAACTGATATTAATGTAGGCTTTAATAAAATTGAATGGGACGGAATAGATAAAGATGGTGATGAAATTGCGAATGGTATTTATCTTTATAAATTGGTTTCTTCAAATAATAATGAAACAATTTCTGCAACACAAAAATTAGTAAAAATGAAATAATGACAAATACTTTTTCCCTTCTTTCAGATAATTTAAATGATGTAATTAATTCTACATCATCAGTTTTAAATAATGGAGGAGTTATTATTTATCCGACTGATACAATTTACGGTATTGGCTGCAATGCATTGAATTCAAAATCTGTAGATAAAATATTTACAATTAAAGAAAGAGATAGTTCAAAACCTATGTTGATGCTAATTAATAATCAGCAAATGTTGTCCAATTTTGTTGATGATATTTCGATTTATGCGAATAAAATTATTACTAAATATTGGCCGGGATCTGTTACTTTAATTTTTCAAGCGAATAAATCTGTTCCTAAAAATTTATTAAGCGAAGATGGGAAAATTGCATTTCGCTGGACAAATAATCTTTTTTGCAATTCTATTATTGAAGCAACTGGTAATCCATTAATTTCAACAAGTGCAAATATTTCTGGTCAAAATAGTTCAAATAATTTTTCAGAATTGCTAAAATTGTTTTCCAGTAAAGTTGATTTATTAATTGAAGGACCAACTAACTCTAATATTTCATCAACTATAATTGACACAACAATTAGTCCCCCAAAAATCCTCCGACAGGGTGATTTATTTATTGATTTCGAACTTCTCTAATTTTATATTTCATAAATGAAAAAACTATTATTTACAATCCCACTTTTCTTAATATTTTTCAACTGTCAAAAAACTGTCGATACAAGAGTTGATAAAATTATTTCAACACTAAAAAATAAATATGCAAAAGATAGCAGAGTTGCTATTTTTAACATTACTGCTTCGAGTTCATTTAATTCAATTATAATTAAAGGCGAAGTTGAATCGAGTGTTTCAAAATCCGAATTATTCGATTCACTGAAATCGCAATCGGTTTCTTTTATTGATAGTGTTGTTGTACTTGAAACTAAATTTGGAAAAAATAATTGGGGAATTGTACATTTGAGCGTTGCAAATATGAGATCACAACCGGAACAATCTGCAGAACTTGGATCGCAAACTTTGCTCGGTACAATAATAAAAATTTGGAAAACTGATGGAGGTTGGTCTTTTATTCAAACTCCCGATAAATATTTAGGTTGGATGGAGAACGAATCATTCACAAAAGTTTCAACTGCCGGCGCAAAAAAATGGGCTTCTTCTGAAAAAATAATTGTTACAGTATTATTCGATTTAGTTTATAGCTCTGATTCAGAACAGAGCGAACCAATTTCGGATGTTGTTGCTGGAGATGTTTTGCAAATTATCGAACAAAATAATAAAATGTCAAAAGTAAAATTTCCCGATGGACGAATTGGTTTTCTTAAAAATTCTTCATTCCTAAATCAAAATTCCTGGCTTGCTCAAACTTCTTCCAGTAATCGGATTATCAGCAACGCAAAATTAATGATGGGAGTTCCATATTTATGGGGAGGAACTTCAATTAAAGGAGTTGATTGTTCGGGATTTACAAAAACAATTTATTTGTTAAATGGAATTCAGCTGAACCGCGATGCAAATCAACAGGCTGAGCAAGGTGAAGATATTTCTTTCGATTCTGATTTCTCGAAATTTCAACCGGGTGATCTTCTTTTTTTTGGAAGGAAGAAAACAAATAATAAACCTGAGCGAATTTCTCACGTTGGAATTTATATGGGGGATAAAAAAATAATTCACTCATCCGGATTTGTTCACGTAAATAGTTTCGATCCTGCTTCTTCAATTTATAATGAAGGTTTGCTAAAAAGATTCGTTCGCGGAAAAAGAATCCTTACAACAAATCCACCATCAATCACAAATTTATTTCAATAAAATAAATGGCACTTATTAAAAACTCAAAATGTAAAAAATGTGGTAAAGGTTTTAAATGGAAAATAGAAAGACCGGGAGATGGATTTTGGGATCGCTGGCGAAATGACGATGGAAACATTATTGCCAATTGGTTTGTTACAAATTCACTCTGCTGGGATCACGCTTTTGAGGTAATGCCAAAAGAATTTGTTGATAAAATTAAAACTGTGGAATATGTTGAAGAGTAAAAATTATTTCAATTCCTTTTTTAAATATTGTCCCGTATAAGAATGAGAATTTTTTGAAACACTTTCCGGAGTTCCTTCTGCAATAATTTTTCCACCGGCATCTCCCCCTTCAGGACCTAAATCAATAATCCAATCTGCGGATTTAATTACATCCAAGTTATGTTCGATAACAATAATTGTATTTCCCAAATCAACTAATCTGTGTAAAACATTTAACAACATTTTTATATCATCAAAGTGAAGTCCAGTTGTTGGTTCATCAAGAACAAATAAAGTTTTACCTGATGCCGATTTTGTCAATTCTGTTGCAAGTTTAATTCTCTGCGCTTCACCACCAGACAAAGTTGTTGCTTGCTGTCCTAATCGAATATATCCAAGTCCAACGTCGTTTAAAGTTTCTAAAAAATGATGAATTCGTGGAAGGTCTTTGAAAAATTCCAAAGCATCTTCAACATTCATCTGCAAAACATCTGCTATCGACTTTCCGCGATAATGAACTTCGAGAGTTTCTCTATTATATCTTTTTCCGTTACAAGTTTCACAATTAACATAAACGTCGGGAATAAAATTCATTTCAATTCTTTTCAAACCTCCACCTTCGCAATCTTCACATCTTCCCCCTTTAACGTTGAAACTAAATCTTCCGGATTTATATCCACGAATTTGAGCTTCGGGCAATAATGTAAATAAATCTCTGATGTGGGAAAATAATCCTGTATAAGTTGCAGGATTTGATCTCGGAGTTCGACCGATTGGTGTTTGATCGACTTCGATAATTTTATCTACATTTTCAATTCCTTTTATCGAATCGTATTGAAGTGGAGTTACTTTTGATTCGTACAAATGTTTTTGAAGTACGGGAACGAGCGTTTCATTTATTAATGTAGATTTTCCAGAACCACTTACTCCAGTAATACAAACAAATTTATTTAAAGGAATTTTCAGAGATATTTTTTTCAAATTATTTCCGCGAGCACCATTAATTGAAATATATTTTGATTCTCCGCTTCTTCGCTTTTTTGGAATTGGAATTTTTTTCTTTCCTGTTAAATATTCAAATGTACTCGATTTTGAAATTCCATTTTTCTTAAGTGCTGAACTTATTAGTTTCGAAGGAGAATCTGCAGCAACAATTTTACCGCCATGTTCACCGGCGCCGGGACCCATATCAATTATATAATCGGACTGAATCATAATTTCTTTATCATGTTCAACTACAATTACTGTATTTCCTAAATCGCGTAATTCTTGAAGTGAATGAATTAATTTCTGATTATCACGCTGATGTAAACCGATACTCGGCTCATCCAAAATATAAAGCACTCCAACAAGTTGCGTTCCAATTTGAGTTGCCAAACGAATTCTTTGCGATTCACCTCCGGAAAGTGTGCGCGTAGTTCTATCTAATGTTACATATTGGAGTCCAACTTGAATTAAAAAATTTATTCTTTGATTTATCTCTTTCAATATTTGCTTTGAAATAATTTCTTCCCTTTTTCCAAAAGTTAAACTGGATAAAAGTTCAAAAGATTTATCGAGCGGCAACTTAACAATTTCGTGAATTGAATAATTTTTATCTGTTTTAATATCAACAATTTTAATTGCAAGACTTTCCTTTTTTAATCTTCCTCCGTTACAATCCGAGCAAGGAGTTCTTGACATAAAACTTTCAACCCACTCTCTAATTCGTGGTGAGGAAGTTTTTTTATAATAATGTTTAAGCATTCCCAAAACTCCAACAAAGCGATGTTTATAAATTACTTTTCTTCCACTGCTTTTCTGAAATTCTATTTCGATTTTTCTGCTCCCTGTTCCATTCATTAATTCATCATAAGCAATTTCAGGAAGTTGATTAATGGGAAGATCAAATGTAAAATTATAAGATTGAAGAAGTGCTTTCACTTGGCTATAAATATAAGTCCCTCTGGGAAAACCAAGTGTTGCAATTCCACCTTCATTAATTGTTTTTTCCATCGAAGGAATTATTAATGAAGTAGAAAATTCTTTTTTTTCACCAAGTCCTTCACAATCTTTACACGCACCATACGGAGTGTTAAATGAAAATGAATTTGGTGCTGGCTCTTCAAAACTTTGATTACATTTTGGGCAGGAATTTGAAGTACTATAAAATTTATCTTCCTCACCATCAGAAACAATAATTGTATTAGATCCATATTTTAATCCTAATTCAATTGAACTTGCTAATCTGGAAAGAATTTTAGAATTAATAATCAACCGATCAATTACGATTTCAATATTGTGAGTTTTGTATCGATCGGCAGTCATTCCCTTTTCGAGATTAATTATTTCTCCATCGATTCTGGTTCGAACAAAACCATCTTTTAACATTTCCAAAAATAATTCTCGGTATTGTCCTTTTCTCGCTTTAATAACAGGTGCAAGAATTATTATTTTAGATTTCTCAGGAAGAGAAAATATTGAATCAATAATTTGATCAACTGCTTGTTTTTCCACCTTAATATTACACTTGGTACAATACTGAACACCAATTTTTGAAAATAATAATCTGAGATAATCATAAATTTCTGTAACTGTTCCAACGGTCGATCGGGGATTGTGACTTACAGATTTTTGTTCAATTGAAATTGCAGGACTTAAACCATCTATCAAATCGACATCGGGTCGTTCCATTAAACCTAAAAATTGTCGTGCGTATGGAGATAAACTTTCAACATATCTGCGTTGACCTTCTGCATAAATTGTATCGAAAGCCAAACTTGATTTTCCCGAACCGGATAAACCGGTAATTACAGTTAATTTTTGATGCGGAATTTCAACGTCAATATTTTTTAGATTATGAATTTTAGCCCCCTTAATAATTATAGAATTAAGTGAGCTTTCTTTTATTTGCTTAGGCATAAAAATTAGTCATGTAAATTATTACAGAGATGAGGAGAAAACAACTAGAACGTTTTATCTGATTAAAATAATTGCTGGCGTTTATTCAAATATTGAAGAAGCGCAATATCATATTTTGTAGAAGTAGTCAACAATGTATAATCAATTTTGTGTTGGTGGCAGGAGTTTTTAATCTTTAAAATGAACTCTTCAACTGCAATTTTATATTGTTTTTTAATTTGTGCCGGAATTGTATTAATACTTTCATTCGATTCTACATCAACGAACTGAAGATTATTTGAATAATTAAACTGAACTTCCTGTTCATCCATTATATGAAAAATAATTACTTCATGTCCGTTATATCGGAATTGTTTAATTAAGCGAAGTATATTTTCAATCGAATCAAATAAATCGCTTATTAAAATAATTAATCCTTTACGTTTAATTTTTTCTATAAATGGTCCAATAGCATCTGATATACTTGTATTGCTGCTTGGTTTCATATTTTCTAAAGCCACTAACAATCTGTGCAAATGTGAAGGTGAAGTTCTGGGAGATAAATAATTATAAAGAGTCGAATCGTATAATCCAAGTCCAACAGCATCTTTTTGTTTTATCATTAAATAACTTAATGAAGCAGCAAGGTATGATGAATATTTTAATTTTGAAATATTTTTTTGCTCTGAAGAAAATCCCATTGAAGCACTTGTATCAATAAAAATATGAGCCGATAAATTTGTTTCTTGTTCGAACTGTTTAATATAATATCGGTTTGTCTTTGCAAGAATTTTCCAATCTAATTTTCTTAAATCATCTCCTGGCATATATGGTCGATGCTCAGTAAATTCTACACTAAAACCGTGATACGGACTTTTATGAATTCCAGTAAGAAATCCCTCAACTACAAATTTAGCACGAAGTTCCATTGAAGAAACTTTTGATAATATTTCCGGATTTAAATATTGCAGCTTGTCATTCATTAATTTATTTTTTTAAGAATAGCTCCAAAAAATCCATCTGTATTGTGAATATGTGGATGTAATTTAAAATATTTTTCTGCTGCTAATCCTTCAATTCCATAAAACGCAAATGAATTTTCTGCTGATTCCAAAATAAAATCATTTCTTGATTCTAAAAATTTATCAACCACATCTTCATTTTCCTGTTTAATTGTACTGCAAGTAGCGTAAATTAATTTACCACCAACTTTAAGAGTTTCGGTATAGTTTTGTAAAATTGCAAGTTGTTTAATTGAAATTTCTTCAATCGATTTTGGTGTAACACTCCATTTCATTCCGGGATTTCTGCGTAAAGTTCCAATTCCGCTGCAAGGTGCGTCAACTAAAAGTATATCAGCAATATTTTTATACTTATCAGGAATTATATTATCGGTTATTATTTGGAGGCGAACAATGTCAACGCCAGCTCTGCGAATTCGTTTTTTGAATTCCTCATGTTTCCTTTCATAAATATCAAATCCAAATATTTCACCTTTATTTTTCATTAACGCAGCCAACGCGAGAGATTTTCCACCAGCACCACAACAAGCATCTATTATTTTGGCGCCAGGTTTTGGTTTTAGTAATAAAGTTAAAAGCTGACTTCCTTCGTCCTGAACTTCAAAATATCCCTTTTGAAAACTATTTAATGAAAAAACATTTATTCGTTTTTCAAGATTTAATCCGAATGGAGAATATTTTGTAAATGTTGTTGATACGTTTTCTAGTAATAATTCTTTTTGGCATTCCTCTCGAGTAACTTTTATTGTATTCACTCGTAAAGTAATCGGAGCTTGCAGGTTATTTGAATTACAAATATTTTCGAATTCTGCCTTTGAATAATTATTAAACCATTCACTTATTAACCAATCAGGATAGGAATATTTGATTCCATATTTTTCAATTTCATTTGATGCCACTATTTCAGTTTCAGTTATTTTTAGTAATTCATTTTTAATTAAATCAAGAAATGCCAATTCCTCTGTGAAAGAATAATTAATACAATTTTCATCTTTTAAACATGATATCTGGTAACTATAACATTTTAATAAATTCCAATTTTGCTGAATTTCAGGATTATTAAGATTTTTTGATATTGTGTTTAAATAATATTCGATTAATCTTTTCCAACGAATTGCACCGAAAATAGTCTCAGAGATAAATTTTCTATCATGTGAGCCAAGAAATTTTTTTTCACGAAAATAGCTTGCAACTATTTTGTCGGGAGGATATAAAGGATTTATCTGATTTAATAACTCTGCAGATAATTTAAGGATAAAAGGATAATTCATTTGTTAAATTTACGAAAAATAAACTTCTTAAAAATGTTCAAAATTTATTTTTTATTACTTCTTAATCCCCATTAAGTACTAAATTAAAATAAGTTACACATTTCTAGTTTTCAATCTCGGCTTCTTCTTCCCCCAAAATTGTTTTATTAAAGAAATTAAATTTAATTTTATTTTTGTTTTGGGAACTTGAAATTAAATTTCTGTCAATAAAATTTATACCGATAAGCACTAAAAAACTAAATAATATTAAATAGTTAAAAGGCAAAAATAGAATTGCAGATAAGAAAGCGACGAATAATATCAGTAAACTAATAGTAGGTTTCATATTTTTATTTTGTGTGATGATAACTACTTATTTTCCTCATAGTAGTGACAAATATCACGTGGAAAAGTTTAATTCTCTTTGTGAGTTGAACCTTTGTTTTCGTAATTTAGCGCGATGAATAAATACAAATATTTACTATTGTTTATAAGCTTTTTATTGAATCATAATTATTCCATTTCCCAAGAAAATAAATTGCAAAATAATTCTTCAAAAAATAAATTAAAGATTGGACTTGTTTTAAGCGGTGGAGGAACAAGAGGTTTTAGTCATTTAGGAGTTTTGAAAGTTTTAGAAGAAAATAATATTCCCATTGATCTTATTATTGGAACAAGTATGGGAAGTGTTATTGGTGGACTTTATTCTGCAGGATATTCGGTTGATGAACTGCATAATATTTTGAATACAACAAATTGGAATGAAATACTTTCTTTTACAGATATCACAGATCGAAGAAGTGTTTTCTTTGACCAAAAACAAAATTTTGACAGAAAACAACTTACAATTCGGTTCGATGGTTTGGCTCCGGTTATTCCTTCTTCATTTACAAGTGGTCAACGAATGAGTACTTTTATAAACAGATTAGTTTTAAATAGTATTTATCGGCCAAGTCCTTCATTTGATAATTTAAAAATTCCATTCAAAACTGTTGCAACAGATTTAATTTCCGGAAAAAGAGTTGTAATTGATAAAGGGAATTTATCCGAAGCGATTCGTGCAAGTATTTCTGTTCCATTACTTTATACAACAGTCAAACTTGATTCATTTGAATTAACTGACGGTGGATTACTTTCCAATATTCCTGTTGAAGTTGCAAAAGATTCAAGAATGGATATTATTATTGCAGTTGATGCAACAAGTCCACTTCGAAATAAAAATCAACTAAATGCTCCGTGGGAAGTTGCCGATCAATTAATTGGGATAATGGTTCAGCAAGCAAACAGTATTTCACTTTCAAAAGCTTCAGTTGTTATTAAACCTAATCTTGATAATTTTATTTCTTGGGAATCACGTGATGTAAATAAAATTGTTGAAAGTGGTGCAATTGCTACTGAAGAAAAAATTCAACTTATAAAATCACTTTTATTATCTGAGACTTTTCTAAATAAAGAATCTATTACAAATAATAATTCAAGCCAACAAATTATTAAAAATTATTCTATTCAAGGAAATAATTTAATTACTAATTTAGAAGTGTATTCCATTTTTAACTCCATTATAAACACCCCTTACGATAAAGATAAATTAACATTTTATATCGAAAAATTACTTAATCTTTGCAGAAAAAAAGGATTAACTCTTGCAATGATTGATTCTTCATACTTCAATGAAACAACAAATACTTTAAATATAATTCTTGACGAAGGAACTGTTGATGAAATAATTTTAGTTGGTAAAAGAAATACTCGTTCTTGGGTAATTAATAGAGAACTCCCTTTTAAAAGTGGCGATATGTTTACTTACGATAAAGCACTTCAGGGAATTTCAAACCTGTACGCCACAAATTATTTTAATCAAGTTTTTATAGATGCTTATTATGAAGGAACGACTTCAAAAATTATTGTAACTACTACCGAAAAAGAAAGTCAAAGAATAAATCTTTCTATCAGAATGGATAATGAACGTCAACTTCGACCACTAATTGATATTCGAGATGAAAATTTTTTAGGTGCGGCTCTAGAAATCGGTGGAACTACGATACTTGGTCAACGTGATTTTAATACAATCTTAGAAATTAAATCTCATCGATTTTTAGATAGCTATTATAATTTTTCAATTCGCGGTTTTTATGAACAACAGGATTTCTACACTTACTCAAACGATTCAACTTTTAAAATTGAAAATCAATTCAGTAGAATTAAAGAGAAAGAATTACGAACTATAAATCAAGGAATATCTTTTAAATTTGGCAGGCAAATGGAAAAATTTGGAAATGTGAATGTTGGTTATACAATTGAAAACAATAAATATAACTTTTTGCCCAATGCTAAAACTGAAGAAGATGCGCAATATGGTGTGTTTCATATAAGTTCATTTATAGACAACAGAGATAAATATCCATACTCAACTGAAGGATCTGTATTTAATTTTACATATGAAACTTCACATAGAATTAATAGCGAAGGAAAAGGTTACTCAAGAATATTTTTTGAGTTTGAGCAAATTCAAAAAATTTATAAATCAATTGTATATCATCCTCATTTAATTTTTGGATCAGCTGATAAAACTCTTCCTTACAATAAACAATTTTATTTAGGTGGGGAAATTTCATTTATTGGTTTACGAGAAAATGATTCAAGAGGAAGACAACTTTTCTCTTTAAGAAATAAACTTTCCGTTAAACTTCCATTTACAATACTTTTTGACACATATTTATTGGCACGATATGATTTAGGAAAAGTTTGGCCAACACGTGAGTCACTTAAATTAAAAGATTTCTATCACGGATTTGGAGGAGGACTTTCAATTGATTCTCCAATTGGTCCAGCCTCATTAATTTTGGGTAGAAGTTTTTATATCCCTTCAGAAATTGGAAAACCACTCGTATTAGGACAACTACAAGTTTATTTGTCTATCGGTTATCCCCTCTGATTCGGTCTCAAAATTTATTGACCATCCCTTCTTAAAGGAATTAATTAGTCTATCTTTTACTTCTTCATAAGAAATATTTCGTCCACAGATTGAAGATATATTATTTGTATTCTCAATCATTTTATTTTCCATTTCAATTTTATCAGTCGAAGTAGAATAGTTGAAATACTCTGATATTTCCAAATACTTTGAACCAAGTAAAATTGAACCATGCTGTAAAATTACATTTTGTCCGGAACTATTTCTAAATAAACGCTGAGCACTCCCTATAATTTTCTTTCCATTAAATTGAATTTCATATTTGGATGCAGAACTGAAACATGAAATATTTTTTTTATCTTCAAAATGTGAACTGAATCCATTTTTAGAATTGATACACTCTGCTTCGATTCCAATTTCCTGTAAAGTAGAAATTAACACTTTACTTATTTTAGAATATATTTCCTGAACAGAAATATTATCATTTGGAAAAATTACAGAATAAGTTAATTCCTCAGAATGAAAAACTGCACTCCCGCCGGTTGGACGCCTAACAACATCAATTCCATTTAGTTCACATTTTGTAATATCAATTGTTTTAGTCGGCTGATGAAATCCTAAAGAAATTGCATTTGGCTGCCAAGAATAAAAGCGAATTGTTGGTAGAATTTTATTTTGCAGAGATTGTTCAACTAATTCTAAATCAGTTGACATATTTATTTCCCCTTTTTGAGGACCAGAATCAATTAAATTCCAAATTTTTGGAAAAACCAATTTTAAATCCTTCTGCGTGTACCGATTATTCCGCGTGTACTTTCTTTAATAAATTTTAAAATATTTTGAACTTCATTAAAACTTCCTAATTTTTCTTCAATAACTTTCGATGCTTGAGTAACATTCATAGAAGAATTGTAAAGTAATCGATATGCTTCAGCAATTGCATCAATTGATTCCCGACTAAAACCACGACGACGAAGTCCAATATTATTTAATCCTTCAAAACAAAGTGGTTCACCACCGGCAACTATATATGGAGGAACATCTTTTACCGCACGAAAATTTCCACCAATCATAACATGCTGAGCGATTTTACAAAATTGATGAATGGGAGAAGTTCCGCCAATAATTACCCAATCTTCCACAGTTACATGACCACCAAGTTGAACTGCATTCGCGAGAATTACATTATTTCCAACTACACAATCGTGTGCAACATGAACATAAGCCATCAACAAACAATTACTTCCAACTGAAGAAGAACCGGTTTCTTTTGTTCCGCGATTTAAAGTACAAAATTCCCGAACTACAGTTTTATCACCAAGTGTAAAAATTGTTTTTTCATTTGCATATTTTAAATCTTGGGGTGGAGTAGAAACTACAGCTCCTTTGTGAATGATACATTCTTTTCCAATTCTCGCACCGTTATCAATTAATACATTTGAAGAAATCGAAGTGTTGTCATCAATAATTACATCTGCTTCAATTATTGAATATGCTCCGATTGAAACATTGTTACCTAATTTTGCTTTTGGATTTACTATTGCAGATGAGTGTACTGAAGTACTCATTTAAAAATTAAATTTTTGGACGATCCATTAAACTCGCCATCATTTCTGCTTCGGCAACGAGTTCGGAACCAACATATGCTTCACCTCTTAAAACGCATATCTTTTGTTTACGATTAACCATTGTAACTTCAAATCTAAGTTGATCTCCAGGGATTACAGTTTTTCTGAATTTTGCATTATTAATTCCAAGAAAATAAACAAGTTTAGATTGCTGGTCAGTAGAACCATCTAATAATAGAACTCCTCCAGCTTGTGCCATTCCTTCAATAATTAAAACTCCCGGCATAATTGGTGAACCTGGAAAATGTCCCTGAAAATAATTTTCGTTGATGGATACATTTTTAATTGCAACTATTTTTTCATTTAATTGGAAATCTACAACTTTATCAATTAATAAAAATGGATATCGATGAGGAAGAATTCTATGAAGTGCATTTATATCAAATACAACTCCCTCTTTTTTCTCGTATTGATATTTTTTAATTATTTTTTTCTGTTGATATAATTTTCTGATTTTTTTTGCAAACTCAATATTGTTCGCATGTCCAGGACGCGCTGCTAAAATTTGTGCTTTTAATGGAACTCCAATTAAAGCTAAATCTCCAATCATATCTAAAAGTTTATGTCGGGCCGGTTCATTTTTAAAAAGTAATGAACCATTATTTAGAACTCCAGTAGTACCTAAAAATATTGAATGTGAAAGACCAAATTTTTTCCCGAGTTGTTCAAGTTCCTTAGGCGAATAATCACGATCAACAATTACAATTGCATTATCAACATTTCCACCTTTTATTAAACCTTGTTTATGCAAAGTTTCTACTTCATTTAGAAAACAAAAAGTTCTGCACATTGCAAATTCTGAAATAAATTCTTTTTCAAGATCAAATAATCCACTGTGTTGACTTCCCAATGCTGGATTATTATAATCAATCATAACAGAAAGTCGATAATCGTTCGATGGAAGTGCAACTATATCAACTCCCATTTTATCATTTTGATAATGAACTGTAGAATCAATCACTAAATAATCTTTTGGTGCATGTTGAGTTTCAATTCCAGAAGTGAGAAGTGCTTCAACATAAAGTTTTGCACTTCCATCAAGAATTGGTGGCTCAAAACTATCTAAGTCAATAATAATATTATCAATTTGCAATCCAGCAACTGCGGCTAAAACATGTTCCACTGTGTGAATTTTAGCTTCACCAACTGCAATTGTTGTTCCTCTTGATGTGTCAATTACATGATCAACATCTGCAGGAACTTCAGGCATTCCACCAATATCAACTCTTCGAAATCGAATTCCATAATTTTCTGCAGCCGGACGAAAAGTCATTTTACAACTTGTTCCGGTATGAAGTCCGACCCCAGATAATGAAATCGGTTTTTTTATAGTTCGTTGCTGGACTAACATTTATCTATTATAGTTTGGATAACCTGATGAATATGTACTTGAGTTACTTTGTGGTTGATGTTCTCTTCTAATTTTTTTAGGAGCAGTCATTTTTGTTTTTAGAGTAGCTACTACTTTTTCTAATTCATAAATTAATTTTAATGCTTCAGGTAAATTTCTTAATGATGCTTCAATTCGTTTCATTCTTGCCGACTCTTTTGCAGGATAACCCCAGTAGGTTTCTCCTTCTTTTCTTAAATCGTGTGATGCTAACGATTGTGCTCCGATAGTAATATTATTTCCTATTACTAAGTGGCCAGTAATTCCAACTTGCCCAGCTATTTTTACAAAATTTCCAATTTTTGTACTCCCTGAAATTCCAGTTTGCGCGGCAATTCCAGTATGTTCACCAATTACAACATTATGTGCAACTTGTACTAAGTTATCAATTTTGGTTCCACGTTTAATAATAGTTTCGCCAAGTGTTGCTCTATCGATGCAAGAATTTGCACCAATTTCTACATCGTCTTCAATTATTACTCTTCCCAATTGAGGAATTTTTTTATAAGTGCCATCTTTTTGTGGAAGAAATCCAAAACCATCTGCGCCAATTACAATTCCCGGATGTAAAATTACTCGTTCTCCAATAATTGATTTATCTCTAATTGTTACATTTGAATAAATAATAGAATTAGATCCAATTTCGCAATTATTTTCAATTACGCAATTATGTTGAATAACTACATTACTAGCAATTGTTACATTCTCACCTAAAACTACATAAGCTCCAATGGAACAATTCTCGCCGATTTTTGTTGAATCTGGGATTATTGCAGTTGCATGAATTCCAGGTACAAATTTTTCTGAAACTGGTTGAAGTTTTTCCATTGCAATAATAAAACTTACATACGGTTCGTCAACTTGAATTACTGCAGGTGGAAGTGGGGATAATTCTGAGATATTAATTGTTTTACTTATTATTACTGCACCACATTGAGAAGTAGTTAAAAACTTTTCATATTTTTGATTTGAAATAAAAGACAAATCGTTTTTTTGTGCTTGTTCAATTTTTGCTGTACCTGTTATTTCAAGCGAAGCATCTCCAATAACATTACCGTTAACTAATGCAGCTATTTCTTCAACTTTCATAATTTATTTTGCTTTTAGATAACTAATAACTTTTTGAGTAACATCATTTTTTTCGTTCGAATATAAAAGCAACGTCGAACTACTTTTATCAAAAATATATTCATATCCATCGGTATCCGCCACAGATTTTATCGCCTTCAATATTTTTTCCTGAATCGGTTTCATAAGATCGTTCTGTTTAGTAAACAACTCACCTTTATTTCCAAATTTCTGTGTACGGAATTCAATAATTTTTGAATCTAAATCCTGTAATTCTTTTTCCATTTCATCACGGCGTCTATCAGAAAGAAATAATTTACGCTGATCGTATTCTTCAAATTTCTTTTTGGAATCATCTTGCATTTTCTTCAATTGTTCTTGCCATTGAGAAGTAATATTATCCAATTGTTTTTGGGCATCAACTGCTTCTGTTAATTCCTCCATTATATTTTCTGTAACAACGTAACCGATCTTCTGTTGTGAAAATATTAATACCGGAAATAGAAGTATGCAAACGAGAAAAAATTTTGCTTTCATTGAATTACTTTACTTCGCCACGTTTTAAAAAATCTAAAACTTTATAAGTAAGATCTAATTTTGCATCTGCATAAAGTATCAAAACGTCTCCTGCTTTATCAAAAACAATATCAATTTTTTGATCTTTTGAAACTTTATCGATTGCCTTAAAAATTTTTTCTTTTATTGGTGCCATTAATCGTTCACGTTGAACAGCTAATTCACCTTGTTGGCCAAATTTTTGTTGGCGGAATTCATTTATTTTTTGTTCTTCTTCAATTAACGCTTTCTGGCGTTGTTGTTTAATATCATCCTTCATTGTTAATTGTTGTTTTTGATATTCTTCATACTTCACTTGAAGTTGTTTTGCTCTTTTTTCTACTTCATCTTGCCAATCTTTTACACTTGCTTCCAATTTTTTAGATGCTTCAACTGCTTCTGGAAGTTCTTTTATAATTGTATCGGAATTGACATATCCAAATTTTGTTTGACTTACTAATGATGTGCTATTAGCAATAAGTAAGCAGAAAAGAAAAATTGAAATGATTATTTTTTTCACATGAACCTCTTTTTTATTTATGAATATTAATTGAATTATACTTTTTTAAAATCCTCGTCCAAATTGAAAGTGGAATTTCCACCCTGATGGTGTTCGACTTCCAAGAACTCCATCAAAACCATATCCGTAATCAAAGCCAACCATTCCAATTGGATTAATGTGTAAACGAGCACCAAGTCCAGCAGATCGTCTTAAATTATAAAAATTTGTGTTTGCTAACCCATCCCAAACATTTCCAGCTTCTGCAAATGCCAAAATATAAATCGGAATTGGGTTCAGTGCAACATTATATCTAAGTTCTGCAGTATGCTTCGCCATCACAGTTCCGGGGATAACTCTACTATTATTTGTTGGATCTAATGGTCCAACTGATCTATCTTCATAACCTCTTAATGGTGTAGTCGCAATATAATTAATTCCTGTACCACCCATGAAGAAATATTCTATCGGAGGAATATATGAAGATTTTCTATATGGAGAAATAATTCCAACGGATGACCCCATATAAAAAGCAATTTTTACATTATTTGCAACTGGTGTGTACCAATCTATTGAAAATTGATTTTTTAAATATTCCGAAGTTCCCAATAACAATGGGGCTCCTGAAACTTCTGTTGAAAGTGAAATATTACTTCCATCAGATGGAAATAATGGATTGTTAATACTGTTTCGAGAAATGATTTGAGTTAAACTAAATTGACTTGAAACTCCAACTCGATCGTATAAATATCCAACTTGTTTTAAATCTATTCGTTGACCTTTGAAAATCCAATCACCTCTAAAAAAATCATCCGGCCATCTGAATTGTCGACCGATACTTATTGTTCCACCGGTTTGCTGTAAATTATAATACAAATTTTGTTTTGTGTCGTATAAACTAAATCCAAATGAAGTTGGTGAATCAAACATCCAAGGTTCTCTAAAAGAAATTTGAAAAGTTTGATAACGACTCAATTCACCAAATTGCCAATCGATATTAAAAATTTGTCCTTCTCCGCCACGCATTGGATCGCTGATTGAAAAATTATTAAAAGTTAAACCAATCATTCCTGTTGGTCCCCAAGCTTCGCTATAACCAACAGACATATTAAATGTGTCGCTAGATTTTTCTTCAACTTCAAAAATAACATCAACAGTACTATCACTTACAAAACGTGTATCCGGTTTTATTTTTTCAGGATTGAAATAATTTAAAACTGAAAGTTGACGAATACTTCTAATAATATCAGAACGACTAAAATAATCTCCCGGTCTAATTCTTAATTCTCGACGAACTACTTTTTCAAAAGTTTTTGTATTGCCACGAATTTCTACTTTGCCAACTCGAAATTGATTTCTTTCTCTCACACTTATTTGAATATCAATACTATCACCGGTCAATTTTTTTTCAAGTGGATCAATCATAACAGTTAAATATCCAGCATCAAGAAAAAGTGATGAGACATCTGTTTGTTCCTGATTGCCTCTTAAGTTTTGTTCAAATTTTTCAAAATCATAAAGATCACCTTTTGAAAAACCTAATCTGAAATCAAGAAGTGATGATGGAAAGATTGTATTTCCTTCCCAAGTTATATTTCGAATCCGATATTGTGGACCTGTATAAAGATAAATTGTTAAAGTTAAATTTTCTTTTGAATCATCATAATTAGTTGAATCAGAAATTATTTCAGCGTCTCTATAACCTTTTTTCTTTAAAAATTGGACGACTTTCTTTTTATCATCTATATATTTCTTTTTTTCAAATTTAGAACTTTGCCAAAATTTCCACCAAATTTTTTCATGAGTATCCGCCATTGCCCCTTTTAAATCCCCTTCGTCTATATCATTATTTCCAAAAAACTCTATTTTTTCAATTTTAACTTCGGCCCCTTCAACAATTTCAAATTTCAAATCTAAATAATCCTTTGTAGTAGTATCAGTCGATTTTATTAAACTAGAAGTTATATTTGCCTGAAGAAATCCAGCTTCCTCATAAACATTTTTAATTTGTTTAGAAATTTTATTTATTTCCTGTGGCGAAATTATTTGTCCTTTCAAAGCAGTAATTTTTTTATTGAAATCCGATTCACCAACTTCGTCATTTCCATTAAAAATAACTTTTCCTAATCGTGGATGTTCACTTACTTTAATAAGAAGATATGCGTCAGTGCCAACTAGTTTTTCAATTTCAATTTGAACATCAGAAAATATTCGAAGCGCCCAAATTCTTGCAATTGCATTCCTTGTTTGCTCACTTGGAATTGAAATTTCTTCATTTACTTTTAAACCTGAATTTGCAATAATTGCAATTTGATCGGCTGTTTTATTTCCTTCAACTGAGATACCAACAATTTTATAAGACTTCATTCCCTTTAAACCCTCTTGCGAAAAGGCAGAATATTCTACTCCTATTATTAGAAATAGAATAATAAAAATCTTATATGTGAAATTGGTTTTAATGATTTGAAACTCTTTTAAATATTTTACTGACAAGGCTCTGTTTTTCTTTTCCGTTTTTTTTAACTTGTTCACTTATTAATCCAAATCTTCTTTCTCTTTTTTGAAAAGAGTCGATCGATTCATATAAAGCATTTCTTCTAAAATCTGGCCAGTGAAGTTGTGTAATATAAATTTCGCTGTAAGCAATCTGCCATAAAAGAAAATTACTCACACGTAACTCGCCGCTTGTTCGAACCAATAAATCAGGATCCGGATATTTTTTTGTTGATAATGAATTTTTAATTGTCTCTTCTGTAATTGAATCTACACTAATTGTACCTTCACTAACTTTTTTAGAAATTTCCTTTACAGCATTTGTAATATCCCAACGTCCGCTGTAACTAAGAGCAAGTATTAAAGTCAGTCCGTCGTTATTTTTCGTAGTTTCAATTGCATCAATAAGTTCATCTTGAATTGCATTCGGAAGTTCTGAAATTTCACCAATAGTTTTTAAAATCACGCCATTGGAATGCAATCTATCTTTTTCATCACGAATAGCACTTAACAACAATCTCATTAATAAAGAAACTTCTTCTTTTGGTCTCTTCCAATTTTCTGTAGAAAATGCATAAAGAGTTAAATATTTAACACCAAGTTGACCACAAACTTCAACAATATCGCGAACAGAATTTACGCCTTCGCGATGTCCAGCAATTCGGGGTAATCCTTTTTTCTTTGCCCATCGTCCATTGCCATCCATAATAATTGCAATGTGCTTTGGAATAGGACCCGAAAGCAGAAGATTATCTTGTAAATCTTTATCTTTCCCTGTAGCTTTAACGCGTGATTTCACAATTGGTTAACCAAAACTTATATTAATTTCTATTTTTTATAGTTTAAAAGTAAGCTAATATGGTTAGAATTTCAAATGAATAAAAGCACTTTATTTAATGATTAGACCGAAAACTTCATATATAATTTATTTACTTCCAGCATTATTTTATCTTACTGATTTTCTAATTCGTTGGAAATCTCTAAGCTTAATTGACTCAAATGGGATACTTAATTTTTCAATTTCTATAATATTCGAATTAGTTTTTTATATCTCTATTTTCTTTTTAATAAGTAGAACCTCTTACCCAAAATTATTATCAATCTCTTTTGGTTTGATGATTGCCCTTTTACAACTAATCGTCTATAGTCATTATCTTTATTTCGGAGTTTTACCAAACAACTATTCACTTTGGTTTCTGGCAAATCAGTTTGTTAATACAATTAGTTTACTTTTAAATTCTATCGAATGGTGGCATTTCATTGTTTTAGTTTTTCTTACAATTTTTTATGGATTAATAATTCTTAAGAGTGTTCGCAAAATTACAAATTGGAAATTTAGAAAGGGTTTGGTTTTAATTATTGCCAGTTTTGTAGTCATCCTATTTTTTAATAACAATGTGAAGTTTTATACACAAAGTTACTCAGTTACTCCTGCAACAATCTTTGCAATTAAATATTTTACTTCCGAGTTATTTTTTGGAAAATCAATTTTAGGGAATCGTGGATTCATTCAGAGGAAATTTGAGATCGAAGAAAAAATAATTATTCCACCAAAATATAACGTTCTAATTTTACTTAGCGAAAGTTTACGTAAAAAGAATTTACATTGCTATGGATATGAAAGAGGAACAACTCCATTTCTCGACTCACTCTTAAAAGAAAATAAATTAATTAAATTCGAAAATCATACGAGCAACGCTGTATCAACACAATTTTCTGTTCCAATAATGATGTCCGGGATTTTTAGTTTTAGAAGAGTAAATACTCCTTATTTACAAGATTTTTCAAAACATTGGTTTGGCACTACAAATTTTCTAATCTCCTCACAATTAATGGCTCGTAATTCAATTGAAAAAGTTTACAATACATCATTTGATACTTTTATTTGTCAGGAAAGAAGTGGATTACCAATTTATAACGACATGGCTTTCAACGATAATGGGTTGCTTCCCCTTTTTAAAAACGAACTTTCTAAAATCAAAATAAATAAATTTTTCGGAGTCATCGGATTTAATAATACACACTATCCATACACAACTTCAGCAATGAGTAATTTAGAATTTAATCCTTCAACACTTCGCTCTGTAAATGCTTACGATAATACAATTCTTGAACAGGATGAGATAATAAAAAAAATATTTATTACACTCCAGCAAAATAAATTACTCGATTCTACGATAGTAATATTTACTTCGGATCATGGTGAAGCATTTGGAGAACATAATCATTCTGGTCATTTAAAATCTTTATACGAAGAAGAAATAAATATTCCTTTATTAATTTACACTCCCACTTCATTTCCGAAAAAACTAAAAGAAAGGTTAATGCAAAACATTTATACGAATACATCACATCTTGATATTTTCCCAACAGTTTTAGAATTTCTTGGCAACTCAGACTCAATAAAATTAAAATATCTGCAAACCGGAAATTCATTACTTCAACCAATTAATAAACAGCGTAATATTCCAATGTTTGTGTTGGATATTTCAAACAGTGAAGGATTAATTGAAGGAAATTTTAAATATATCGAAACAAAAGATGGCTCTCACATTTCACAAGAATTATTCAATACCAAATCCGATCCAAAAGAATTAAATAACTTATGGAAGAAATTAACTCAAAAAGAAAAATCGGATTGGATTAATAAATTGGAGAAAATAAGAATTGCTAGATTAACAATTGATAATGAAAATTAATTGTTTCTTAAGTAGTTTTTAAAAATAAAGCCATCATGAATTTCTTCTTCTTCAAGATGATATAAAATTTCAATCAAATGTTCGTAAGGTGGAAAAAATATATCACCATCAGTTTCATTTTCAACTAAAGTTAGAAATAAACCATCAACTCGATTTATAGTTTGCTGAAAAATTTCGCCACCACCAATTATAAAAACTTTCTCTTCGTTTTTTAAAATTTCAAGTGCTTCATCAATAGAACTATAAGTTTCTACATCATCAATTTTTTTTGAAGAGATAACAATATTTTTTCTGTCGGGTAGTTTTTTGCCAAGTGAATCAAAAGTTTTTCTTCCCATTAAAATTGTATTGCCTGTTGTTAGCTTCTTAAATCTTTTTAAATCCTCTGAAATGTGCCAAGGAAGTTTTCCATCTTTACCAATTACTCTTTTACTATTCAGAGCAGCAATTATATACAACTTCAAACCGCAACCTCAAATTTTATTGACTCACAACTTTCGTAACCAATTAAATTAAAATCTTCAAACTGTAATTGGTCAATTGGTTTTTTAAGAATTTCTAATTTCGGTCTTGGTTTTGGTTTTCTTTTTAATTGCTCTTTCAATCCATCAACATGATTTAAATAAATATGTGCATCTATAATTGTGTGACTAAAATATCCGGATTTCATTCCAACTTCGTTTGCAATAATTTGTGTAAGCAATGAATACGCTGCAATATTAAATGGAATCCCGAGCGCAATATCACCCGAGCGTTGAGTGAGATGACAATTTAAATTTTCTCCAATTACATTAAATGCAAAAGTATAATGACATGGTGGCAGTTTACTATTATGCGCATTTCCCGGTTCCCATGCTGAAACAACCATTCTTCTCGAATTCGGTTGCGTTTTTAAAAGTTTAATAATTTCAGCAATCTGATCAAATTCTACAACTTCATATTTTCCTGTTGCAGGATTTATTTGCGCACTCGGAAATTTTCTCCAATATCTTCCATAAGCTGTGTCGAGATTTCCATTTTCATCTGCCCACGCATCCCAAATTTTTGTATGCTTGCGCAGATTTCTAATATGATCATCTCCCGATAAATACCACAAAACTTCGTACAACATAGATTTGAAATTCATTTTCTTTGTTGTGCAAAGTGGATAGCCTTCACTCAAATCAATTTTATAATGTTCCGAAAAACAGGAAATGGTATTCATTCCGGTTCTGTTTGTTTTTCTAACACCCTTTGTTAAAACACGATCAACTAAATCTAAATATTCAATCATAAAACTTTTATTTTAATGTGACACTGCAACTCCTGCAGCAAAATTTCCAACTTCTATTTTCTTAATTATACTATTTGTTGAAGTATTAATCAATATTACAATTCCAATATTTTTACTTCCAGTAGTCGGATGATGTGGCGCTTCAGAAGTTAATAAATTTTCGCATGAAACTACCGCAATATTTCCATTTTTTGAAATTGCAATTCCATGTGGTTGTTGACCAACATTTTGAATTGTTGAAACAACTTTCCGTTGACTTACATTTATTACAGAAACCGAATTGGAATTTCTATTCGCGACATAAATATATTCCCCATTTGGAGTTATATCGAGAATTAACGGCCGTAAACCAACATTTATCGAATCAACAATTTTTCGCTGATTAATATCTAAAACACGCACTTCATTCGACTGCGCACAGGTAATAAATGCAAACTTGCTATCTTTTGTAATTACAGATTGATATGGTTCGAAATTTTTCGAAGCAGTCGGTGGCGAAGAAACTTTTGCCGATAATGGAATTACATCCAGAATTGTTTGCTGATCACAATCTATTAAAGTAATATTGTCCGAAAATTGATTTGCAGAAATTGCATATTTACCATTTGGCGTTATCGAAATTCCATGAGGAGCAATCATTCTGGGATCTAAAAAATTTCCGATTAAACTCATCGTCTTTGTATTAATTGTAGAAATCCCGGTTTGCGATGAACTGAAATTTGCAACGTAGCCGGTATCGTTTGTAATTGATAACGCAACTTGCGATGGAGAAATAATTCCAGAACTCAATTCAGCCACTTTTTTATTATCAGAAATATTAAATTTTAAAATTTTATTTCCGGAAATTAAGTTCACATAATAAAATTGATTTTTGCTATCAATCGTAACATTATGTGGTGCAAGTGGTGGTTGTAATTTTGTATCTAAAACTCCAGTTGTAATAAATCGAGTTACTCTTTTTAAAGAGAGATCAATTATTGCCGCTAAATCTTCACCTTGATTTGTAACAATTGCAATTCCTTCACTCGGAATTTCTGTAAAAGGAATATTTCCATTTTCATCTTTCGCACCTTTATCAATCCAATTCATTAAAACTTTTATCTGTTCTTTTGGTAACTGAATTTCTGCAGAAGGCATTGTTGGTTTTGAAATTGGAGCAACCGTCGAATCAATATTCAAATGATAAACGAGATGACTTTTAGTTGACTTAAAAGGAATTACCCATGAGACACCATTATCTTCTTTCATTAAATCATTCCAATTTGAAAAAGAAGATTCCTCAGATGAACTGTGACAACCACTAACTCCACAACTGCTATTTAAAATTGGTTTAATATGATTTGAAAAAGTAACTGAAGAAGAATCAATTATTTTATAATTATTTGGACGAGCTTCAGCAACTAAAGATGAAATAATATTACTTTGTTCGTTGTTGCAATTTTTTTCAAGAAGAATTTTATAATAATAATCTCTTCCATCTACTAATGGAGTATCTACAAAACCACCACGCAATATTGACTGAAATGATTTTCTGAATGTAGAATTTTGAATTCGAACATTTTGAATTGTATCCCGATAAATTGAATATTGATTAAATACTTCTGATCCACTCCAAACTATTGTTGCCGAAGCATTTCCGTTAACGACATAAATATATTCTAAATCTTTTGTTTCATCACAATTTATATCAATAGGATTATTTTGACTGCAGGAATTGCAAAATAAAAGAGATAAATAAAAAATAAATTGTGAGGGTGAGTACTTCATAAAAGTATTATAAATATAAGATATTATAGACTAAAAATAATATTCTTTATCTTGCTTCTACATTTTTTGCAAGGTATTTTCGAACTTATGAAACTTAAACAATTAATTATTTTGACCTTTCTGTTTATAAATCCACTTTTTCCATGCGACTATTGTGTAGTTGGATTACAACAATATTACTCAAGTGAAAATCAATCAAGTATTCGGATTGATTTTCGATTTCAACAATTTGATGGATTAATTCGTGGTTCAAATCCAATACAGTCGCGAGATAATTTAAAAGCATCATACTCAACTTCCTATCTTACATACAATTATTCTTTCCAACAATTTGGAATTTCTGCAACTGTTCCATTTACAAGTAAAATTCAGGAAAATAAATTTACATTGGATGCTTCGAGTTTTCTTCATTTTCATCATGGAGATAGATCGGAACTTGCCGGTACAAATAATTTAACTGATTCTTACATAGAAAAATATTCTTCAAATGGAATTGGCGATATGGTAATTTTGGCTCGTTATACAATTTTGCAAGAGATGTCTTCATTATTCTATAAAGTAAATATTCAAGCTGGTTCAACAATTCCGACTGGCTCGATAGATTCGCGCGACGAATTTAAATATTTATTACATCCTCATTTACAAAATGGAACCGGAACTTCTACTTTATTATTTAATGTTAATGGATTTTTAAGTGAAGAGAATCGTTCTGTAACTGCAAGTATTATGATTGGCAAACCGTTAAACTCAAAAAATAAATATCAAGAAGGTCTTGGAATTACATACGACTTAATTTATCGACATCAATTTAAACCTACTTTTCTTTCTTCTGAAAGTTTTATTACAACTAATATGGGCTTCCTTGGAAAAAACATTGGAATTGAAAAATATAATAATATCAAAATAGAAGATTCCGGTGGCACATATATTTTTGGAGTTGTTGGAACTTCATTTTTGGTTTATGAAAATATAATCTTTGAAGTTAATGGACAATTTCCGATTTATAAAAATTTAAACGGGACACAATCGGATGAGAACTTAAGAATATTAACTTCTTTGATGTATCTGTTATAAATTGCTAAATGGATATTAAAAATAAAAAAGTTCTCATACTCGGTGGATGGGGCTTAGTTGGCTCTGCCGTTTGCAGAAAATTAATAGAAGAAAAACCAAAACAAATAATTATAACTTCCCTTCTTAAAAAAGAAGCAATCAAAGCTGTAAAAGATTTTCAAGCTGAATTCCCGTCACTTCCAAAAAATTATTTTATTCCATGGTGGGGAAATATTTTCCATCGAAATAAATTTAAAGATTTAAGTAAAAAGCAAATTTTCGCAAATCAAAAAAATAGAAATGTTTTTATTAGTGACATTCTTGACGAACTCACAACTGATTTGTTGAAATCTTCTTCCATCTTTAATCTACTTTCACTACATAAACCCGATGTTATAATCGATTGTGTTAATTCAGCAACTGCAATTGCATATCAAGATATTTTCCAATCAGCAAGAGCTGTTAGGCATGCAATTAACAATAAATCATTCGAACAACTTCGAAATACTTCCGAACTTTTACTCGCAACTTTATACATCCCACAAGTTATAAGGCATGTTCAATTATTTTATCGTTCAATGAACCATTTAAATACTAAAGTATATTTAAAAATTGGAACTAGCGGAACCGGTGGAATGGGTTTGAATATTCCATACACGCATAGTGAGGAACGTCCTTCGAGAGTTTTACTTAGTAAATCTGCAGTTGCAGGAGCGCATACACTTTTACTTTTTTTAATGGGAAGAACTCCCGACGCACCAATTACAAAAGAAATAAAACCAACTGGCGCAATTGCGTGGAAACAAATTGGTTTTGGAGAAATTAAGAAAAAAGGAAAATCAATTCCGTTAGTTGATCTTCCAATTAATGAAACCGTTGAACTAACAAACTCACTACTCTTAAAAGATAAATCTTTAAAAATAAATAATTTGAAGAAAAATTTAAAATCAGTTTTTATTAATACTGGTGAAAATGGAATTTTTTCACGTGGTGAATTTGAAGCAATTGCAACTCCCGGACAAATGGAATTTATTACTCCGGAAGAAATTGCAGATAGCGTTGTTTATGAAATAAAAGGTGGAAATACTGGCCGAGATATTATTAATGCACTCGATAATGCAACTCTCGAACCAACTTATCGCGCAGGATTTATGTTTGATAAAGCTTTACAGAAAATGAAGAAGCTTGAAAAGTTGAACAATGTAGAAAGTGTTGCTTTCGAAATGCTTGGTCCTCCTCGCCTTTCTAAACTTTTATATGAAGCATTCCTTTTAAAAATTAATTATGTATCTTTCGAAAATGTAATTTCAGAAAATCCAAAAAATATTTCTGCCAAACTTTTACAATATATTTCAACAAATATAAACTTGCGTTCACAAATTATTTCAATTGGAATTCCAATTTTATTACCCGATGGAAAAAGATTAGTAAGAGGCGAAACAATTAAAATTCCTCCATTTCAAGGAGAAAATGAAATTAAGATTACAAACAAAAATATTGATGTTTGGGCAGAAAGTGGTTGGGTTGATTTGAGAGAAAGTAATATTAAAAAATGGATTGCACGATTTAATACTTTGAAAAACAATGTTGCAAAATTAAATAAAAACGAAACAAGTTCACGTCACTTTTACGACAAGGAATATTGGAATAATCTTCAATCAATTGAACCCGGAAAACTTGTTGGCTGGATTTTCTCGACTGAGGAACAAGGCCAACGAATGAAATAATTAATTTTTAAAAGGAGCTACAATGATTAACATCTTCAAACTTAATTCAACTAAAGTTTTAGTTATTTGTCTCTGTTTAATTTTAAGTTTTAACCAAAACTTTATAATCGGACAAACATCAAAACTAACTAAAAGTGTTGATGAGCAATTATTTTCTAAAACAAAATATCGTTTAATTGGCCCATTTCGTGGTGGTAGAAGTGCAGCCGCAGTTGGCAGTTACAAAAATAAAAATACATTTTATTTTGGCGCAACTGGTGGTGGTGTTTGGAAAACTACAGATGGCGGAAGTAATTGGTTAAATATTTCCGATAAATTTTTCGGTGGTTCAATTGGCGCAGTTGCAATTGCACCAAGTGATGAGACAATTCTTTACGTCGGCGAAGGGGAAAATACAATGCGAGGAAATGTTAGCGAAGGTCTCGGCGGAATTTGGAGAACTGATGATGGCGGAAAAACTTGGAAAAATCTTGGACTAAAAGATACCCGACATATTTTGAGAATTATTATTCACCCGAAAAATCCAGATGTAGTTTGGGTGGCAGCGATGGGACATTTATTTGGTCCAAATGAAGAACGCGGAATTTTTAAAACCACAAATGGCGGAAAAACTTGGGAAAAAACTTTATTCGTAAATAATCAAACTGGTTGTAGTGATTTAGTTATGGAGCCAGGAAATCCAAATGTTTTTTATGCCGGAATGTGGAGATTAATTAGAACTCCTTACAGTCTCGAAAGTGGCGGCGATGGAAGTGGATTATATAAAAGTATAGATGGCGGAGAAACTTGGACAAATATTTCCACAAAAAAAGGATTACCAAAAGGAATTTGGGGAATTGTTGGTGTTGCAGTTGCTCCTTCAAATTCAGAAAAAATTTATTCTATAATTGAAAATAAAGATGGTGGTTTGTACATGAGTTCAGATGCTGGAGAAACTTGGACTCTCGCCGGAAACGATAATAATATTCGTCAACGTGCTTGGTATTATACAAAAGTTTTTGTCGATCCAAAAAATGAAAATAAAGTTTATTGCCCGAATGTTGGTTTTATGTACAGTAACGATGCAGGAAAAACTTTTCAAAGTTTGCAAACTCCACATGGTGATCATCATGATTTATGGATTGACCCTGAAGATGGAAATAGAATGATTGTTGCTGATGATGGTGGTGCACAAATTTCTTTTGATGCCGGAAAAAATTGGAGTACTTATTTAAATCAACCAACAGTTCAAATTTATCGTGTGAGTACAGATAATGCATTCCCGTATCGTGTAATGGGTGGCCAACAAGATAATTCTGCTTTCAGAATTAAAAGCAGAACTTATGGTTCATCGATAACAATGCAAGACATGGATATTACTGCTGGAAATGAAAGTGGGTATGTTGTCGCTGATCCAACTAATCCTGAAATAACTTATGGCGGAAATTACATGGGAACTTTGCAACGCCTCGATCATAAAACTGGCGAACTTCGCCAAATAAATGTTTGGCCAATTGATAATATGGGAGCCGGAGCTGAAGCTGCTAAATATAGATTTCAATGGAACTTCCCTATTTTCTTTTCACCGCATAATCCAAAAAAATTATATGCTGCCGGAAACCATTTATTTGTTTCTGAAAATGAAGGGAAAAGTTGGGAATCAATCAGTCCCGATTTAACTACAAACGATAAATCAAAACAAGCATCAAGTGGCGGACCAATTACAAAAGATAATACTTCGGTAGAATATTATTGTACAATTTTTACTGCAACAGAGAGTCAACTTGAAAAAGATTTATTATGGAGTGGAAGTGATGATGGGTTAATTCATGTAAGTAAAGATGGTGGAAAAAATTGGGTAAATGTAACTCCAAAAGATCTTCCAAAATTTATGATGTGGAATTGTGTTGAAGTTGATCCTTTTAAAAAAGGAACTGCATATTTTGTTGGAACAAGATACAAACTCGATGACTTTTCACCATACATTTATAAAACAGATGATTACGGTAAAAATTGGGATCGAATTGATAATGGAATTAATAAATTACATTTTACAAGAGCGTTACGCGCAGATCATAAAAAAGCCGGACTTCTTTATGCAGGTACTGAATATGGAATGTATATTTCTTACGACAACGGCGAAAACTGGAAATCATTTCAACTTAATTTACCAATAGTACCAATTACCGATCTTGCAATTAAAAACAATGATCTCATTGTCGGAACTCAAGGCAGAAGTATTTACATCCTCGACGATTTAACTGTTGTTCAAAATAAAAATGCAGATATCGTGAATAAAAATCTTTTTCTTTTTGATGTAAATCCATCTTACAGAATGATGGGAATGGGTGGCAGATTTGGAAATTTCAATATCAACTTAAAAAATGTCGGCACAAATCCACCAAATGGAGTTATACTAAATTATTTTCTGAAGAATGTTGACGACTCAACTAAACTTTCAGTTGAAATTTTCGACAAAAATAAAAAATCTATAAAAACTTTTTCAACTTCTTCAAAAGAAAATAAACTTGATATTTCAAAAGGAATGAATCAATTTGTTTGGGATATGAATTATCCGGAAGCAGAAAAACTTGAAGGATTAATAATTTGGAACGGATCAATTGGTGGTCCAAAAGCATCTCCGGGAAATTATACCGCAAAATTTAAATTAGATAAAGACTCATCTGAAACTTCTTTTACAATACTATCCGATCCAAATTACAAAACAACTCAAACTGAATACGACGAACAATTTAATTTCCTTTTAACTGCAAGAGATAAATTTTCTGAAATAATTAAAGGAATAAAAAATATTCGTGATGTTCGACAACAATTAACTGATTTTGAAGCAAGAGTTGGAAAAGATTTACCAAAAGAAATTAAGCAACAAGTCGATACAATTAATAAACAAATAACTTTAGTTGAAGAAGCACTTCATCAAACAAAAGCTAAAAGTGGACAAGATGTACTGAACTTCCCCATAAGATTAGATGATAAATTGTCCGGAGTTTATGATGCAGCTGCTACTGGTTATACTGCACCAGCAAAACAAGTTTATGATGCGTATCAGGAACTTGCACAATCAGTTGATACAGAACTTGGTAAATTAAAAATTATTTTAAATGAAGATGTCGCAAAATTAAATTCAATGATTCACGAAAAATCTTTACCATTAATCGGATTAAAAAAGGAAACAAAATGAAACAAATAAAACTTCTTGTAATTATTTTTACAATTTCAATAACATCACTCTTTGGTGATGAAGGAATGTGGACTTTCAACAATCCACCTTATAAATTATTAAAAGAGAGATATAATTTTACACCAACTAAAGAATGGTTGGAAAAAATTCAACTTTCTTCAGTTCGCTTTAACGATGGCGGAAGTGGATCTTTTATTAGCTCAACCGGATTAGTTTTAACAAATCATCATGTTGCATTGGGACAATTACAAAAAATGTCATCACCTGAAATTGATTATGTGAAAGTTGGATTTTATGCAAACTCGAATTCTAAAGAAATTAAATGCACCGATTTAGAATTAAATGTTTTAATCTCAATGGAAAATGTAACCGCTAAAATTAATTCTACAGTTAAAAGCGATATGAATCCCAAAGATGCACTTGAAGCACGGAAAAAAATATTTGCTTCACTTGAAAAAGAAAGTACAGAAAAAACTAAACTTCGATCTGATATTGTAACTCTTTATAATGGTGGCGAATATTGGATTTATCGTTACAAAAAATATACCGATGTCCGTTTGGTTTTTGCCCCCGAGCAACAAATTGCATTTTACGGTGGTGATCCAGATAATTTTACTTTCCCAAGATATGATTTGGACATGACAATTTTTAGAATTTATGAAAACGATAAACCACTTCAATCGACTAATTTTTTAAAATGGAATAGTGCTGGCGCAAGTGAGAATGAACTTGTATTTGTTAGCGGTCATCCCGGTTCAACAAATAGATTACAAACAATGGCGCAATTTAATTTTAACAGAGATTATAGTTATCCTGCAAGATTAAAAACTTTTAAAGTAAGAATTGCAGCCTTAAAAAAATTCTCAGTATTAAATCCGGAAAATGCAAGAAAAGCAAAGGAACAAATTTTTAGTTTAGAAAATTCTTTAAAGGCCTCAATTGGAGAATATGATGGTTTAAAAAATCCGGCAATTACCGCAACTAAACAAAAAGAAGAAAATGAATTACGAAGCAGATTATCACTACAAAGCGAGTTGAATTCAAAATATTCTTCTTCTTGGAGCGATATTGAAATTGCTTATAAAAAATTAATTTCCAGATATAATGAACTTTTTTATCGATCTCTCGCCGGTTCAACACTTGCATCTCGTGGTTTAACATTAGTTAGATATATAAATGAAACTGCAAAAGAAGATTCCAAACGACTTGATGGTTACCATGAAGCACAACTTGCATCTTTAAAAATGCAACTCTTCAGTCCTGCACCAATTTATTCAGATATGGAAGAATTTGTAATCTCGGCAAGATTAAATGAAATTATTTCAGTACTCGGAGAAAATGATCAATTTGTAAAAATGGTGCTAAAAAATAAATCAATTGAGCAAACTGCAAAAGCTCTTTCAACTTCGGAATTAATAAATCCTGATTTTAGAAAAAAACTTTCTGATGGCGGAATTAGTGCACTAAATAAATCAACCGATCCGATGATTGTTTTAATGCGCGAGTACGACGCAATGAGTCGCGAAATGATAACTTGGCAAGAAGAAAATATTTCGAGTGTTGTAACGCCATCTGGTGAAAAAATTGGCAAAGCTCTTTTTGCAGTTTATGGAAGCGATAAATCTCCCGATGCAACTTTTACATTACGACTTGCTTATGGTTCTGTTAAAGGTTATCCGATGAATGGAACAATTGCACCGTATAAAACTGTTTACGGTGGATTATTTACACGCGCTATGGAATTTGATAATAAAGGTGATTTCGAACTTCCAAAAAATTATTGGGATAAGAAAAATAAAATCAATCCTTATGCACCATTAAATTTTGTCTCATCGTGCGATATTATTGGTGGCAATTCCGGCTCGCCTGTTATTAACGCAAACGGCGAAATTGTTGGATTAATTTTCGATGGAAATATTGAAAGTTTAGTTGGAAGATTTGTTTACGACGATTTTGCAAACCGAGCGGTTTCGGTTCATACAGGTGGAATGATGGAAGCCCTAAAAAATATTTACGATGCTAAAGAATTAGTGAGCGAGATCGAAGGATAATAATTTAATAAACTATCTTTAATAAATTAAAAGGCCACTTCTCGTGGCTTTTTTTATATTTAATTTTGATTTTTTATTCCTTCAAAGTATATTTTTTTCAGATCTTAATTTCAGTTTACTTACTTCGTCTTTTAGTTCAGATTGAATTTGCTGCGAATATTTATTTTTAAAATCAAAACTACTATTTCTTCTACTGTTGGATGGTATGTATTTTAGTAATTTTCTTTTTTCTTCATGTTATGTTACTAAACATCCACAAAAAGAGATACTACAAAAGCCGCTATTAGAGGTTAATTAATTAGGTGTTTTATCAAATTACCCCCCCAGATAAGTGGTATTGTTTTGTATTATTAAAATTGCTAATTCGTGTAAAATGTTTACTACTGTGGAAGTTAAAATACCATTTTGTATTTTCTATATTTTTGTCCCCCCGAATGGTCGGGGGGACAAGTAAATTGTAAAATAGTTAAATAGTTAAAAAGCCCTAATGGCGCGAACATGGTAGGGGCTGTTCTTACCGGGGAGGCTAGTAGTGCCTTGGGTGAAATCCTGAGCATTTGCCTCTACATAGCTGTACTCCGTAGAACTCCAATAGGGGTAATTCGCAAAACCGCCAACGATACTCTTTTGTAAATAAAGTAAATTAAGTTCATGCTTTGAAGGTAAGTACCAATCACCGTAAGTTACTCCATTAACAGTTACAGAATACTCATTACAAATCGTTGCAGCAAAAGTTTCGCCATCTACTACTCCTTGATTTGCAATAATTATTGCAGTATTTTTTATTCCTGCGCCAACCCCATCTGCTCTTGCTCTTGTATTTACATATGTACCACCATACCACCTCCTTCCGGGATCGGCTTTTTGATCTGATGTTGCTGCAATTAAACCATGTTTACCATTGTCATAGACATAAAATACTATACCTCCACCATAAGATTCTCCAATAGTATGCGTGACTGCTCCAGCTGAGGGTGTGGTCCAAGTTAAAGTTCCACCGGAATTGGTGGACAATACCTGACCACTCGTTCCCACTGCGGTTAAACCTGTCCCACCATTGGCAACAGCTAATGTGCCAGTAACACCGGTTGTTAATGGAAGCCCAGTTAGATTTGTTGCAACACCTGAAGCAGGAGTGCCTAAAGCAGGTGTCGTAAGTACTGGACTCGTTAATGTTTTACTAGTTAGTGTCTCTGTCCCACCCAACGTAGACAGGGTTCCAGTAGTAGGTAAGGTAACTGAAGTGGTAGCAGTTGATATTAACGTAGTGGCAAAATCTCCAGACGTAGTTAAATTGCCCCCTAAGGTGATCGTTTTACCCGTATTAGCCACTCCAGTACCTCCATTAGCGCCAACAACTACGCCCGTAACATTAGTAGCACTACCAGAGGTAACCGCATTAGTAACAAACGCAGTTGTTGCAACTTGTGTTGTATTGTTTCCTGCAGTAGCGGTAGGTGCTAGCGGTACTCCGGTAAATGTTGGACTTGCTAAAGGTGCTTTTGCATCTAAGGCCGTTTGCAACCCACTCGTCTTAGCAATCGATAAAGCACCATCTGCTATAGCCGTAGTATTCCCTACACTGGTAACAGGGCCTGTTAAGTTCGCATTCGTGGTTACTGTTCCAGCATTACCAGACACACTACCAACTATAGGATTGGTTACCGTTAAGTT